>Ga0209749_1001345_pt1 | contig 22536 bp, 17 predicted proteins | sample EPASupsiteSAE347_FD_187267 | JGI IMG/M metagenome (GOLD analysis project Ga0209749, IMG submission 187267) | Bioremediated contaminated groundwater from EPA Superfund site, New Mexico - Sample SAE3-47 (SPAdes) (version 2) | ecosystem: Environmental > Aquatic > Deep subsurface > Groundwater >...
TCTTCCGTCCTGTCTTCCGCCCATTCGATGGAACGGACAAGGGCTTCCTTTCCGCCGGCAATGAGGCCCTGGACCATGGCGGGGTCGGTACCGTAAGTCGGGGGGCATTCGGATGCGTCGAGGACGCCGAGGCGACCTGAAGTGCCGGCCCCGATGTAGACGAGTTTTCCGCCGCGCTTGAACGAAGCGACGACATCGTCGACAAGGGAGGCTATCGTGTCGAGGCATTTTTCGACCGCGAAGGGGACTTTTTTGTCTTCGGTATTGATGATGGCGAGGATGTCGCGGGAACTCTTCGCGTCTATGTCCGCACTCGCAGGATTTTCCCGTTCGGTGGTCAACCTGTCGATGCTCATGCGCTCTCCTTGGATGCCATACGGTAGCGTTTCCATACGGCGAAGCCCATTTTCGCGTAGAAAGCCTCGAGATCAGTCCAGTCTATGACGCAGGTGCGCACCCCCCTGTGCGCGAGTTCTTCCAGAGCGGCGCGGAGGAAGGCCAGGCCAAGGCCCAGTCCTCTCCTGTCCCTGTCGACGCCGATGGGGCCGAGCCCGCCGGGGGTGGAACCCATGAGCGCACGCCAGTAGACACCGGGACCAAGAATAGGGCTCGCAGTATCGTAGAGCCGCGCAAAGCCGACGATTTTTCCGGAGCTTTCTTCGACGAGGAGGGCAAGGTCTTTGTCGCGCATGCCGGCATCGAGGGCTTCGAAGGTGTCGTCGAGCCAGCGGCCGGGGAAGTTGCGCTCGAAAAAAGCAAGGAGCGAAGCCCTCAGCGGCGGCCCGTAAAAAATGAAACGATAACCGGCGGGCAGGGGAGTGTTCGTCGACAGGGCAGTCAGATCGAGAAGGCCGAGATCGGCAGCGAGGTCGCTTTCCGCGCCGGAAAGGATAAAACCCCTGGCCAGGAGAAAAGCTTCGAGAGAGAGGCTTGAGGGTGAACCGTCCTGCGGGCAGCCGGGAAAGAAATGATAGCGGTCCCGGCCGAAATCTAGCCGGGTGACTCCGCGATCGCGCAACCAAAGTTCCGCTTTGGCCAGGAGAAGGGTTCCGGTGCCGTGCCGCCTCGAAGTCCCGTCCACGAGAATGAAGGATATGTTGCCGAGAGCCGGGATACGGCCATCGGGGTTCTGCCTGCGGCGTCTCTTCACAAGAGTGGCGCCGACCATTACTTCATCGCGCCCCGGGACTTGCGTTTTGGGGCAGTCGAAGGCGGCATAAAGAATTTTCTCGTCGCTGTCGAGAGCGAGCTGTTGGCGAAGAAGCTTTTCATCCAGCGGAAAGCGATCTTCGAGATTCCGGTTCCAGAGTTCGAGCAGAGGCCCGATATACTCTTCCGGTTCGACGTGCGCGATGCGGATCATCGATCCTTCTTTTCCGAAGGATGCGTCGCCCGCATGCTGCGTTCGATGAGAGGAATGACCCGCTCGATGTTGCGGGATACAAGCGAGGCATACAGGATATCGATGACTACGAGCTGAGTGGAACGGGAGAGGCTTGCGCCCTGACGGAAAACCGATTCGGTGACCGGGATGGGAAGGAGTATATCGGCGATGTGCGCAAGCGGGTTCTGGCCCAATGTCGTGACCGCGATGAGTCGGGCACCGCTTGTCCGCGCTTCTTCGGCCGCCTGGACCACCGAAGCGGTCCTGCCGGAATAAGAGACGGCGATTGCGATGTCCTGCGCCCCCAGACCGCAGGCCGCGGTGATCTGTACCTGGGAATCAAGACAGAAAGAGCAGGGGATTCCCAGCCGGACGAGCTTTTGCGAGAGATCGTATGCGACTATTCCCGAAGCTCCGACTCCGAAGGCGGCGACGGAGCGCGCCGCGACTATGGCCGATGCGGCTTCTTCGTACGCCTGTGGATTGACGAGGGTCAGAACCCGATCCAGGGCATCCTTGGATCGGTCTACGATATCCGAGGCGATATCCTCGATAGGCTTGCCCGAATCGAGTTCGAAGTCGGGCGCCGGTTCCTCGGGAATAGCCGGCACGTAGAGATCCCTTGTGAGCAAAAGCTGGAGTTCGCGGTAACCCGAAAGTCCAGCCCGTTTGCATAGACGAACGACAGCCGGCGCACTGGTTCCGGCACGGCGCGCAAGTTCGGCTACCGTACAGAACACCGCAGTCCTGGGTTCGGCCAGGATGTAATCGGCCGCTTTGCGTTCGGCATCGGCACACGAGTCAAGAATTTCCCGGAGTAGGGCAACGCCGCTTGTCATGCAATGCTCCTTGCAATTGAAGTTTAGCACGGGTCAGAGAAATGTGAAATACAATTTCATAAAAAAAGTGAAAATAGTGAAAATTTGAGTTGCCTAATTTGGAAAATGACCTGATAATATCGCCATGAAGGACGTAAGGCTCTCTTTGCGCGACAAAATCGGGCAGATGCTCGTTGTCGGTTTTCCCGGGGAAGAGAGCGGGGTCGATCAGCTGCGCAAGGTCCTCGATGTCGCCAAAGCCGGCAGCATCGTCCTTTTTTCCAGAAATATCGGGAGCGCCCCTGATCTGCATGCTCTCATTTCTCGTGTCGACGATATCGTACTGGCCGCCACAGGAATAAGGCCACTCATATCGGTTGATCAGGAGGGAGGGACGGTCGCCAGGGTAAAGCGCGGGGTCACTCCCATTCCAGGTGCCATGGCCCAGGCTGCGGCGTTCGAAAGCGGCGCGGTATCCATAGAGGATATCCGGAGCCTCGGCCGCGTATGCGGTTCGGAACTGCGTGCCCTTGGTTTCAGCTGGAATCTGGCTCCCGTGGCCGACGTCAACAGTAATCCCGGCAATCCGGTGATCGGTGTGCGCAGCTATGGCGCCGATCCAAATACGGTTGCGACGCTGGCTTGCGCCTTCGCTGAGGGGCTTGCAGAAGCGGGCATCCTCGCCGCGGCCAAGCATTTTCCGGGGCACGGCGATACCGAAGTCGATTCCCACCTCGGTCTTCCGGCGATCGCCCACGACTGTTCCCGTATCGATGAAGTCGAACTTCTGCCGTTCCGTCGCCTCATCGAAGGCGGCATACCTGCGGTGATGACCGCCCACGTGCAGTTTCCCGCAATCGAACCGGACGGGCTTCCGGCGACTCTCTCGCCCCGCGTGATTCTGGGGTTGCTTCGCGGCAAACTCGGCTTCAAAGGCCTCGTCTGTACCGACTGTCTGGAGATGAAAGCCATCGCGGACAATTTTCCCGACGCCGCGGTGCTCGCGGTCAAGGCGGGTGCGGATCTATTGATCGTGAGCCATACGGCCGATGCGCAGATCGCGGCAGCCGAGTCGCTGTACGGAGCGGTCGTTTCCGGGGAAATCGACGAAAGCCGGATCGACGAATCGCTGGAGCGTATCCTGGCGGCAAAGGCCCGCCTGCCTTCCCTGCTGTCCTGGAGCGAGGCGTCGAAACTTCTCGCGCGGCCTGAATCCTTCGAACTGGCGGCCCGCGTTTCCGCCGCATCGCTCACTGTTGTGTGCGAAGGAACCGGCTTGCCGCCCGCACCGGGCAGTCTGTATGTGGACATTGCGGCTCAGGCTGACACCGGAGTTGAGGACGGCGAGGCTTTCGCTTCCGTCTCGCAGGCTTTGAGAGCCCGCGGCGTTCCCATTACGGCCGTCCGGACGGGTGTGGACCCGAGCGAGACCCAGATCGCCGCCGCCGTGGAGCAGGCGGAAACTGCGTTCGCCCGCGACTCCGGCTCGGGCATCGTCATTGGGTACTACGATGCAAAACGCCATCCGGGGCAGGGCGAAATGGTACGGAGGCTGGCCCGGGCGGCCGCCTCGCATGGCAGGGCATGCGGCCTCGTTTCGATGAAGAGTCCCTATGACGCGCAAGCCATGGCCGCGCTGGTCATCGCTTCCGGCGCGCCCGCTCCTGCCGTGCTTTGCGCGTACGAATACGGCACGCTTGCCGCGGCGAGCGTCGCGGATTTTATTTCAGGCAAAATCCGTGCCTGCGGAAGGCTCCCCACGGAAGCCCATCCACGGCATGGCTCACGCATATGCAAGGAGGCTTCGGCATGAAGAGAATCCTGTGTGCAGTCCTGGTCCTGTTCCTCGCGGCAAGCGCGTTCGGACAGACCCTCGTCCCCGCGTCCAAAAGCAAATTGGCCGTGCAGACAAAAGAACCCAAGACGGTCGCCGCCTTCCTCACGGAGGACAAGGCACCGAACCGCGGCGGTACGCTTACGCTGCGCATCGCCGGATCGCCCCAGTCGTGGAACTTCTACGGCGTCATAGACAACAATGCCTACACCGTCATCTATCAGTTCCTCGACCCCCTGGTCGAAGCGAACCCCGTTACCCTCGAACTCGAACCGGCCCTCGCGAAGAGCTGGAGCATCCAGGGCAATGAGGTTACCTTCAAGCTCCGCGACATCACCTGGTCGGACGGCGTACCCTTCAGCGCCGACGACGTCGTATTCACCTTCCAGAATTTCATCATGAACAAGAACGCGAACGGCAACAACCTGATGGAGTATTCCTCCGACGGCGTCCCGTTCCAGTTCGTGAAAGTGGACGCGAAGACGGTGAAGGTGATAATGCCCCAGCCGAGCGGCACGCTGTTCCGTTCGCTCACGAACGCGCGCATCTATCCGAAGCACGCGCTCGAGAAGTTCGTGAACATGCAGGACCCGGGGTCTGTCAACAAGCTGTGGACCACGGATACCGATCCGTCCAAGATTCCGGCCACCGGCCCCTTCATGATCGAAAAGTACATAACCGACCAGAAGGTCGTCATGACCAGGAACCCGAATTCCTGGCGCGTCGACTCCGCCGGCAATCTGCTGCCCTACGTGGACAAGCTCGAATTCCTCATCGTCAAGGACAATGAGGCGGCGATGCTCAAGTTCATGACGGGCGAAATTTCCTACACCGACCAGGTGTCCTCGGCCCAGTTCCCGACGCTCAAGGAAAAGGAACTCGCAGGCGGACCCTTCTCGATCTACAGGACCGAACCTACGCGCAACGTGCCTTCGCAGCTCCATATCGCATTCAATTTCGACGACAAGAATTCCGACCTGAAAGCTCTGTTCAGGAACAAGGATTTCCGCGTCGCGATGGAATACGCCCTGGACAGGGGCAAGGTCATCGACCAGGTCTACAACGGCCTCGCGGTCCTGGGCGGCACGGACGTGCTTCCCGCCTACAAGGATTTCTACAATCCCAAGATCGAAACCATCCGCAGGGGCTTCTCGGAAGAGAAGGCCAAGGCCGCATTCGACAAGCTCGGCCTCGTGGACAAAAACGGCGACGGCTGGCGCGAACTTCCGAACGGCAAGGCTCTCGAGTTCGTAGTGACCGTTTCCACCGAAAAAGAGCATCAGGACACGGCCATGCTGTACACCACCGAGCTCAAGAAGCTCGGCATCAAGGCCGAACCCCAGGTAGTCGATCCGAACCTCCTCGGGCAGAAGCTCAACGCGGGCGATTTCGACGTGGGCATGCGCGCCTTCGGTAACCAGCCCGACCCGCACTTGCGCAAAGGCATCTGGCAGCCCGGCAATCACCTCTATTACTGGAAACTATCCACCATCGGGGCCGACCAGAAGATCGACATGTCGGTGCTCGAGCCCTGGGAGAAAGAACTCTACGAGATTTTCGAGAATGGTGCGCGCGAACTCGACCAGTCGAAACGCAAAGCCATCTACGATCGTTTCCAGGAGATCTACGCGGATCAGGTTCCCGTCATTTTCGTGTGCAAGAGCATGAATCTGTACGGCGCGAGCAAGAAAGTCGGCAACTTCTACCAGAACAAGGCCGGACTCATCGTGTTCGCTCCCTATTCGATCTACATGAAATAAGTTGGCCTTGGGCCCTGAGCCGATGCCGCTTGAGAGCGTGCACCTGCTCAGGGCGCCTGAGCAGGGCCAAGGTTCGGTAGAGACCAATCCAGGAGAATGCACGCTGTGTGGTCCTTTATCATTCGACGCGGGCTGATCATGATTCCCATGATGTTCATCGTCTCGATCGTCTGCTTCGTCGTGGTCGAGCTTCAGCCGGGCGACTACGTGTCGCAGTTCCTCAACAATCCGGACATTTCGGCGAAGCAGATCCAGACCATCAGGGAACAGCTTTCGCTCGACAAGTCCCCCGTCGAACGCTATTTTCAGTGGATCGGCGGTATCGTCACGCGAGGCGACTTCGGCTATTCCTTCGCCTATAAGCGGCCGGTGATCGATCTCATAGGCGAGCGGATGGGCTGGACGGTGGGCATCGCGCTGCTCGCCACCGCCTTCCAGTGGCTGCTCGCCGTCCCTCTGGGCGTCTATTCGGCGCGCAAGCCGAGGAGTTTCGGCGATTACGGGCTCTCGGGCTTCGCTCTCTTCGGGCTTTCGATACCCGACTTTTTTCTCGCCATACTCATAATGTTCCTCCTCGTCATCTGCGGCGCCACGAGCGTAGGAGGGCTGTACTCGAACGAATTCGTGGGCGCGCCCTGGTCCTGGGCAAAATTCCTCGACCTGCTCGAACACATCTGGGTGCCCATCGTCGTGATAGGGCTCGCCGGCGTCGCATCCCTCATGCGGGTCATGCGCAGCAACTATCTCGACGTGGCGGGTTCACCCTTCGTCGAATCGCTCAGGGCGCGCGGGCTTCCGGAAAAGAAGGTCAGTTCGCGCATCCTGAAAAACGCCCTCAATCCTATGGTCAGCATAGCGGGAACGCAGCTGCCCGAAGTCTTTTCGGGCACGATAACGGCGTCCATCGTGCTGGGCCTTCCGACCATGGGGCCCTTTTTCTACGATGCGCTCCTCAACGGAGATCAATACCTGGTGATGGGCTTTCTTATGCTCATCGCCTTCATAACCCAGATCGGCAACCTTTTCGCCGACATCGCTCTCGCCCTCCTGGATCCGCGGATCAGGATGAGCTAGCGGCAAGGAGAGCATGCGATGCACACGAAAAAAGCAAAACGGGAGCGCGGCCGCACGGCAACCGCGTTCTTCAGGCACAAACTCGGCAAGGTGGGCTTGTGGATTCTCGTCGTCCTTTACGCAGGAGCCCTTCTGGCCGATTTCATTTCGCCGTATTCCTACGCCGCGACGCGCGAGGACGCGGTCTACGCAGCTCCTTCGCGGGTCCGCTATGTGCATGAGGGCCGTTTCATCGGGCCCTTCGTGTACGGCATGAGCAAATCGCGGAATCCGGAAACATTCCGCCTCGAATATCGCGAGGACAGGACCACGCCGTACCATGTCAAGTTTTTCGTCCGCGGCGATCCGTACGTATTCCTCGGTATCAGGTCGGACCTCCATCTGTTCGGGCTGGGGAACGACAGCCCTGCATGTCTGTATCTTTTCGGGGGCGACCAGTTCGGCCGCGACCTCTTTTCCCGGCTTGCGGCCGGCAGCCGCGTGTCCTTAAGCGCAGGCGTGGTCGGAACCCTGCTCTCCGTCGTCATCGGCGCGCTCATAGGCGCCGTGTCCGGCTACTACGGCGGCTGGGTGGACGTTGTCATACAGCGCCTCATGGAAGTGCTTCGTTCCTTCCCCAGAATTCCGCTCTGGCTGGCGCTCGCGGCCATCATTCCGCCCACATGGCCCTCGACATACCTGTATTTCGGCATCGTCATCGTCCTGTCCTTCATCGGCTGGATGGGCGTGGCGCGCGTCGTGCGCGGCATGACACTTTCGCTGCGCGAGAAGGAATTCGTGCTGGCCGCGAAGGCCGCCGGGACGAGGCCGCTCGCGATCATCGTGAAGCACATAATCCCGAACACGGCGAGCTACCTCGTCGTGGTGGCGACGCTTTCCGTCCCCAGCATGATTCTGGGCGAAAGCACGATCAGCTTCCTCGGCCTTGGCATCAAGGAACCCATGACGAGTTGGGGACTTCTTCTGAAAAACGCGCAGTCGGTGAACGCCATACAGTCCCATCCCTGGCTCATGATTCCCGGCGCGTTCATCATGCTCGCCGTGCTTTCGTTCAATTTCGTCGGGGACGCACTGCGCGACGCCCTGGACCCCTACGGCACCGTCGACAAGCTGGAGGCCTGACATGGAAACCCTGCTGGAAATCGCGGGACTTTCCACCCGCTTCCTGACCTTCGAAGGCGAAGTGCGGGCCGTCGAGGATATATCCTTTTCGATCGCGGAGGGCGAGATTCTCGCCCTGGTGGGCGAGTCCGGCTGCGGCAAAAGCGTTACCGCCCGCAGCGTGATGGGGCTCTACAGAGGCTCTCGCGTCGCCCAGGAGGGGTCGATACGCTTCCGGGGACGCGAGCTGAAGGACCTGCCGGAAACCGAACGCGCAAGTTACCGCGGCAAGGAAATGGCCATGATCTTCCAGGAGCCCATGGCCGCCTTCGATCCCCTCGCCACTGTAGGCGCGCAGATGATCGATGCGCGTCTCGCTCATGTGTCCGGTTCTTCCGGCAGAGACAGGGCAGAGGCAAGAAATCTGGCGGTCGAGGCATTGCGATCCGTGGGCATTCCCGATCCGGAACTTCGCATCGACGAGTACCCGCACCGCCTTTCCGGCGGCATGCTCCAGCGGGTGCTCATCGCGATAGGGCTCATGAACAAGCCTTCGCTTCTCATCGCCGACGAACCCACCACCGCCCTCGACATGACGATCCAGGCCCAGGTCCTGCGACTCATCCACGACTTGCGGAACGAGACGGGTATGGGCGTTCTCTTCATAACCCACGACCTGGGCGTGGTGGCGGAAGTGGCCGATCGCGTCCATGTGATGTATGCGGGCAGGATCGTCGAAAAAGCATCGGTGGCCGATCTTTTCGACCCTGAATGCGGGCCTGCGCATCCCTACACGAAGGGGCTTCTCGAATCGAGGGTCAGGCGCGAGCGGAAAGGGATGGAGCTTCCTTCCATTCCCGGTTCGGTTCCGCGTCCGCTCGAGCTGTCCGGGGGCTGTCGTTTCGCGCCCCGTTGCGCCATGGCCGGGCCGCGCTGCCTGCGTGAAGAACCCGCGCTCGCCCCTGCGGGAGAGAGAGGATCGGAAGCGGCATGCTGGCTGCGGGAGGGGAGCGTCGCATGAGCGGGATGATTCTTGAAGGCAAAGACTTGCGAAAGCTCTTTCCCGTCAAAAAAGGCGTCTTTATGAAGACGGTAGCCTGGGTCAGGGCTCTCGAACGATTCGATTTCCGGATCGGGGAGGGCGGAACGCTGGGCATCGTCGGAGAATCGGGCTGCGGAAAGACGACGCTCGGGCGGGTCATGGCGAGAATACATGAAGGCGAAGGCAGCCTCATATACCATCCGCGCGAAGGCGAACCCTACGACGTCATCGGTTCCCTCGACCGCACGCGGGAACTTGCCTTCCGCCGCGACGTGCAGATGATTTTCCAGGACCCTTACGCATCGCTCGACCCGAGGATGACGGTGGCCGAGGTCCTGCGCGAGCCGCTCGAAGCGCACGGACTTTCGGGCGCTTCGGCCGCGGAACGACGTTCGACGGAAGCCATGCTCGCAAACCAGCTCGAACGGGTCGGCCTGCATGCCGACGCTCTTGCACGCTATCCGCACGAGTTCTCTGGCGGGCAGAGACAGCGCATCGCGATCGCGCGGTCCCTCGTCCTGAAACCGAGACTCGTCATCTGCGACGAACCGACCAGCGCACTCGACGTGTCCGTGCAGAGTCAGGTGGTCAACCTGCTCACAGGCATACAGCGCGAAGAGGGGCTCGCCTACGTGTTCATATCGCACAACCTCGAACTCGTGCGGCACGTCTCGGATCATATCTGCGTGATGTATCTGGGCAGGGTGGTGGAAGAAGGCGGCGCGGAAGCCGTCTTCGACGCTCCGCTCCACCCGTATACGATGGCGCTGCTCGCATCGGCGCCGAGTTGGGACCCCAAGGAAAAGCATCTTCTGGACTCGAAGCTGTACGGCGAGCCGCCGAGTCCCTTGCGGTTGCCTCCCGGCTGCCCCTTCGAACCGCGCTGCCCGAAGGCTTCGGCTGTCTGCAAAAACGAATCTCCGGAGCTCAAAGGCTTCGGAGAGGGGCGGAAAGTCGCCTGCCATTTCGCCTAAAGAGGGCTAAAGGGGTTAAAGGGGCTAAAGGGGTTTACGCCGCTCGTTCAAGCCCTGCGCGATCGTCAAAAGTCGCTCTTTTTCGTTCTGTTCAGGATCGTCCAGGACCGTTTCGAGCAGTTCCTTCAAAATTTGGCCCATCGCCGGTCCCTTAGATACGCCGAGCGCGGCCAGATCGTCTCCGCCTATGGCCAGGTCGCGCAGGCTGAGCGCATTTCCGGCCGCCAAAACGGCGTCGATGCGCGCCCTGAAGCCGGCGAGGACGCGAGGATCGGGCGCGACACCGGCCGCGCCTGCGGAATCGGCCAGACGCAGGGCAAGCAGGTCGTCGATGTTTGCGGCACCGGCCTTCGCGATAAAACGCCGCACCGCCGCGTCAGTCCAGCGATCCTCGTAATTGAACATGTGCATCCGCACGAGATGCGCTGTGCGCCCGACGACATCGTTGGGAAAACGCAGACGTTTGAGCGCCGCCTCAGCGAGTGCTGCCGAAATTTCCTCGTGGCGATGGAAAGTCGGTACACCGTCTTCGCCTTCCTTCCGCGATGCCGGTTTCCCTACATCGTGGAAAAGAGCCGACAGGCGGAGCACAAGGTCGGGCGGAGCGGCATCCACGGAAGCATAGAGGTGGTCCAGCACATCGAAGGCGTGTCCTCCCTTCTGTGCGGCCCCCCTGCAGACGCGGAATTCGGGCAGGCTTTCGAACAGAATTCCCGTGGATTCCATGAGGCGCAGGCCGCGGGAGGGCAAGGGACTTAAAAGAATCTTCGAAAATTCGTCCCGCACTCTTTCCGCCGAAACGGAACGGTAGCGGTCGAGCGCTTTCGGAATGGCGGCGAAAGTATCGGGGTCGAGGGAAAAATTCAGTTGCGAAGCGAAGCGCAGGGCTCGAAGGGGGCGCAGGCCGTCTTCGCCGAAACGCGCTTCCGGATTTCCCACTGCGCGTATGATTTTCGCCGCGAGATCGGCCTGCCCGCCGTAGGGGTCCACAAGCTCGCGGCCGAGAATGTCCCAGGCCATGGCGTTTATCGTAAAGTCGCGGCGCGAGAGGTCTGCCCCGATATCCGCGGCGAATTCGACGCTGTCGGGCCTGCGGCCATCCGAATAGCCGTGCTCGATGCGGAACGTGGTCACTTCGACCTTGTAGTGGCGAAGAAGAACGGTGACAGTGCCATGCTTGATACCCGTCGGTATGACCCGGGGGAAAATACGCAGCACTTCCTCCGGGGAAGCGTCCGTGGCGACGTCATAATCGCCCGCCGGCCTTCCCATAAACGCGTCGCGCACCGCACCGCCCACGAGATAGGCTTTATGCCCCTGCGATTCAAAACGCCGGGCGAGTTCGCGGAGTTCCTCAGGCGGGTTCGGCATCCTCATGGCGACAAGATTATACCGGCCGGCCCGGTCGCCACAACGGGAGCGGTGCCGTCACTCCAGGGAGCTGGCGCCGTCGCTCCGGGGAGCGGGCGCCTTGACAAGGTATGTGCGCGCGGCCGACATTCGTCGCGATGGATGCGCTCATTATCACGGGCGGGGACGTGCCCGATCCCGCTTTTCTCAAAACGCTCGCGGAGCGTTTTGGCCTCAGGATCGCCGCGGATTCGGGCTTGAGCGCCGCGCTCGGAGCCGGAATCGAGCCCGACTGGGTCGTGGGCGACATGGACAGCCTTTCCGATCCCGGACTGCTTGATCATTTCCCGTCAGAACGGGTCGTCAGACATCCGGTCGCAAAAGATCTTACCGATACGGAATTGGCCATTGAGCTGGCGGTCGGCCAGGGAGCGGAGCGCATCGCGATAGCCGGCGGCGGTGGCGGAAGACTCGATCACACACTCGCCATGCGCGCCCTGTTCGAGCGGGAACTGCGTCCCTTCGAATGGCATACCGCCCTCGAATCGGTGTACCTCGTGGAAGAAGGAGACACCCTCCGCCTCGATGCATGGAAAGATCGGACGGTATCGGTTTTTCCGCTTTCCGGGGGAGCGGCCGGCATGAGTTCCGAAGGGCTCGCCTGGCCGCTTTCGGGCTTGCGCTGGGGGCCCGGCGATTTCGGCGTCAGCAACCGCTGCACCGGCGGGACCTTCAGCGTCCGGGCGGGAAGGGGAGCCTTGCTGGTAGCGGCTGAGCGATGACGGATCAGCCTTTGGCCACCGGCATCGGTATCGGCAGCAGCATCGACCAAGGGCTCACTGCGCGGAATTCTCTTGGCGGCCACGGCCCGAACGCGCCACAAAAGCTTCCGAAAGGCGCCCTTGCGTGGTTTTCGGGTCCTGTACGAGGACCCTCTTTCCCGCAATGAGTTCCGCGATACCCAACTCGTGCGGGTAGCGCGGAATGATGTGCAGATGCAGGTGCTCGATGCTGGCTCCCGCGGAGAGCCCCATATTGAAACCGATATTGTAACCGGCCGGCCTCTGCACTTCGTCCAGAACCGCGAGACACAAATCCGTCAACGTATCGAGAGAGACTCTTTCGGCGGCCGAGAGTTCCCTGATATCGGTGATATGCCTGCGCGGAAACACGAGCAGATGCCCGGGATTGTAGGGGTACAGATTGAGCGAAACGATGAATTCTTCGGTTTCGTGCACGACGAGGCGTTCGACGGCTTCCGAGCCATCTCTGACCATGCAGAGAATGCAACCTTCGGGCTTCCCGTTCCTGAGGTAGCCGAGCTTGTCGAAATTGAAGAAATACTCCACGAGACCTCCTGTCGCGCCCGGGATCGCCGTGCTATCATTGGACTGATGGATCCCGTTGAAGTAAAGCATGACTCCGGCAACGATGCAAAGGCCGCCACAAAACCTGGCGCCAGTGTGCGCAGCCCGGAAGACGCTATGCGTTCCATCCTGAGACTGCCCGGTTTCGCAGTCGCGGTCCTCCTCGTCGCGGTCGCGGCCGGCTACATGATAGGCGAGGCTTCCGGAATGAACGGGCAGCTGAGGGAAATACTTTCCTCGGGCTTTCTCGTCCTGGGCTTCGGTCTGTTTCTGCTCTCGACGGCCAACCTCCTTTTCGACATCGCCCTCGCCATAAACGGATCTTTCAGATTCAGGCCTTTCGCATGGCTTGGCTGGATATCTCTTGCGGCAGTCGGACTCGGCGCCTCCGCCGCGGCGACATTCCTTCGCCGGCTCGCCGAAGGCATATCGGGCCGATGAAAGCCCCGACCGTTGAGCCAATTTCAAAAGTCGGTTATTTTTGAAATTGGCTCGCAGTTGCGTACGGTTTCTACGAAACCGTACGCAACTGCTACAAGTTCTGGCAGTTTTTCCAAAAGTCTTCCGCCTTTTGGAAAAACCTCCGATCGCGGTGAAACCTTGTTTTGCTCCTTCGCCTTGACCCCCCGTCGCCGCGGCGGCTATACTCCCCGGCCGTACCGATACAGGAGAATACTATGAATGTCCGCGTACGTTACGCCCCTTCGCCTACAGGAAACCAGCATATCGGCGGTGTAAGAACCGCTCTCATCAATTATCTCTTCGCGAAATCGCAGGGCGGCACTTTTATACTCAGGCTCGAAGACACCGACCGGAGCAGGTACGCCGACGAATACGTCAGAAATCTCTATGACACTTTCAAATGGCTGGGATTCTATTGGGACGAAGGCCCCGACGTCGGAGGCCCACAGGCTCCCTATGTCCAGTCCGAGCGTTTCGATCTTTACAAGAAATACGCCGAAAGTCTCGTCGCCATGGACAAAGCCTATTACTGTTTCTGCGACGAAGAGCGTCTCGGAAAGCTGCGCGCCGCGCAAGCCGAATCCAAGACGGGCGACCAGGGTTACGACCGTCATTGCCGGAACCTCGGAGCGGATGAGGTCGCGGCCAGACTGGCTCAGGGGCTGCCCCACGTCATCAGACTCAAGATTCCCCTCGAGGGGACTACGGTTTTCGAGGATCGCCTTCTCGGACGGATCGAGTGGAAGAACGAAGACATAAGTCCCGATCCCGTTCTGCTGAAATCGGACGGCTTTCCCACCTATCATCTCGCCAACGTGGTGGACGATCACCTCATGGGCATAACGCACGTCATGCGCGCCCAGGAATGGATTCCTTCGGCGCCCCTGCATAAAATCATGTACGACGCCTTCGGATGGGAGCAGCCCGAACTTTGCCACCTCCCCATGGTGCTCGGGCAGGACGGCCACAAGCTTTCCAAACGCCATGGCGCCACGAGTGTCAACGAATTCCGCAAGGGCGGCTATCTGCCCGAGGCCCTGATCAACTATGTCGCCCACCTGGGCTGTTCCTTCGAGGACGGGCGCGACATTTTTACGCTCGCCGAAATGACGTCGCTTTTCAAACTCGAAAGACTCAACAAAGCGCCGGCGGTGTTCGATTACCAGAAGCTCGAGTGGTACAACGGCCAATATATCCGCATGAAGGACGATGCCACGCTTGCGGCTCTCGTGAAACCTTATCTTGTCGGGGCGGGCTTGCGCGGGGAATCCGACAGCGCCGCCGATGTCCGCGACCTGGCGGCCATGCCTCTCGTGAAGGAAAGACTGCACTTCCTCACGGATGCGCCTACGATGATGGCGTATCTTTACGGGCGCCCGCCCGAGCCCGCCAAAACCGAGTTCGTCCCCAAAAAACTGGACGTCGCGGGCGCCGTGCGGATGCTCAAAGAATGCGCACCTCTCGTGGCGAAAGTCGATTTTACCGACATTCCTGCCGCCGAGGAGGCTTTCAGGGCGCATTCCGTGGCGATCGGGGCCAAGTTGGGCGATCTTCTCATGCCTCTGCGCGTCGCCGTCACCGGTTCGCGGGTCAGTCCGCCCCTTTTCGAGTCGATGCGTTTCCTGGGCGCCGCTGAAGTTGCGGCGCGTATCGACGCGGCGATCGTCTGGCTCGAATCGGCGGAGGACTGAAGCGTGCGGGCAGAAGGTTTCGACAACGAGAAATATTTGGCCGAACAGGCCGCTTTTATCAGCGAAAGAGCTTCGAAAGCCGAAAAGCTGTACCTGGAATTCGGAGGAAAGCTCCTCTGGGACTGGCATGCCTCACGCGTCCTCCCCGGCTACGATCCGAACGTCAAAATCCGGCTTCTGTCCCGCCTGAAGGACAAAGCGGAAGTCATTCTCTGCATCTACGCCGGAGATATAGAACGCAAGCGCATACGCGGAGACTTCGGTATCACCTACGACGCAAGCGCATTGCAGATATTCGACGAACTCGGCGAATGGGGAGTCTCGGTGGCGGGTGTCGTGATCACGCGCTACGAGGAGCAGCACGCCGCCAACCAGTTCCGGGCACTGCTGGAGCGGCGCGGTGTCAAAGTCTTCTGCCACAGGCCGACCAAGGGTTATCCTTCCGATGTCGACCGGATCGTGAGCCCCGAAGGCTATGGTTTGAACGAGTACATCCCTACCACAAAACCCATCGTCGTGATCACCGGGCCGGGGCCGGGTTCCGGCAAGCTCGCCACGGCGCTTTCACTCCTGTATGCCGACCATATGGCGGGCAGGAGCGCATCGTATTCGAAATTCGAAACCTTTCCAGTCTGGAACATGCCTCTGAAACACCCTGTAAACATCGCCTACGAAGCCGCCACCGTCGATCTGGCCGATTTCAACTGTGTCGATCCTTTCCATCTCGAAGCCACCGGCGAAACCGCCATCAACTACAATCGCGATGTCGAAGTTTTTCCGGTACTGCGCCGCATCATCGACCGGGTCACCGGAGGGCAGTCGGGGTTCAGGTCACCCACGGAAATGGGCGTCAACCGCATCAAATCCGGCATAACGGACGACCAGGCGGTCAGGGAAGCGGCCGCCCAGGAGGTGATCCGCCGCTATTTCCGCCACGCCTGCGAATATGCGATGGGTCTGGTCGAAAAACCCGTGCTTCAGCGCATCGAAGCGATAATGGACGAACTCGAGCTCAAGCCGGAAGACCGGCGCGTCGTCCTGGCCGCCAGGGAATCAGGTGAAAAGGCCGCACGCGAAGGGAAGGGCAACCTGGGAGTCTGTGTCGGCGCCGCGCTCGAGCTGTCGGACGGCAGGATCGTGACCGGGAAAAACTCGCCTTTCCTTCATGCGTCCAGCGCGGTAGTCCTCAATGCGGCCAAAGCCCTCGCCGGTTTGCCGAAAAGTCTGCATCTTCTTCCGCCCGTCGTGACCGCCAGTATCGCCGGACTCAAACGGGATGTGCTCGGGCGCAAATCGGTATCGTTGAGCCTGGACGAAACGCTCATCGCGCTGTCGGTGAGCGCGGCCATGAATCCCGCCGCCCAGGCGGCTATGGACGTGCTCAAGTCGCTGTCCGGCTGTGAGTTGCATCTCACGCACATACCGGCGCCCGGCGATGAGGCGGGATTGCGCCAATTGGGCGTCAATGCGACCTCGGATCCGGTTTTCGCGGGCTCCAACCTCTTCATATCATAAGATTGTCTGCAGTTTCGCTTGTATAATTATACAAAAATCGCGACGACACCTTGACCCGTGCGCTTCAGGAACGGCATAGTAGCCCAACCGCGCCCCTGAAGCGCGGGCAAGGAGTCTTCTATGAGCGACAGCGGCAGCGGATCGACCAACAGCGATTTTGTCCGTGAAGCGGTGGCCAGGGATTTGGCTGACGGCAAAACGGATGCCGTACGCACGCGCTTCCCGCCCGAACCCAACGGTTGGCTGCACATCGGCCACGCCAAGGCCATTTCAATCGATTTCGGCGTCGCAGCCGATTTCGGCGGCAAGTGCAACCTGCGCTTCGACGACACCAATCCCGAAAAAGAAGACATGTCATATGTCGAAGCCATCAAGCGCGACATCAAATGGCTGGGCTACGACTGGGAAGACCGCGAATACTTCGCGTCCGACTATTACGAGACACTCTATGGGCTTGCCCAGCTTCTGATCCTCAAAGGCAAGGCCTACGTCGACGACCTGAACGAAGAGGAAATCAAGGAATACCGGGGCACCAACGTCCCCGACAAGAATAACATCACCTATACGCCTCCCGGAAAGAACAGCCCCTGGCGCGACAGGAGCGTCGAGGAAAATCTCGACCTCTTCGGGCGCATGCGTTCAGGCGAGTTCGCCGACGGTGCCAAGACCCTTCGCGCCAAGATCGACATGGCAAACCCGAATCTCCACATGCGCGATCCCGTCATGTACCGCATCAGACGGGAGCCGCACTATCGCACCGGAAGCGCATGGTGCATTTACCCCATGTACGACTTCCAGCATCCGCTTTCCGACGCGATCGAAAAAGTTACGCATTCGCTCTGTTCGCTCGAATACGAAATCCACAGGCCCCTGTACGACTGGTTCATCCGTGAGACGGGCATGTTCCCGAGCCGGCAGATCGAGTTCGCAAGACTCAACATCACGCACACCGTGCTGTCCAAGCGCTGGCTTTTGCGGCTTGTGAAGGAAAACCGGGTTTCAGGCTGGGATGATCCGCGGATGCCCACCATTTCCGGCATGCGCCGGCGCGGCTATACGCCTGATTCGATACGCGACTTCATGGGGCGCATCGGCATGGCCAAGACCGATTCCATGGTCGACATCCAGCTGCTCGAACATTGCCTGCGCGAGGATCTCAACCACCGCGCCCCGCGTCTCATGGCTGTGATCCGGCCCCTGCGCCTCATCGTCGAAAACTGGGAAGAGGGCAGAGTCGAGGAACTCGACGCAGTGAACAACCCTGAAGACCCGGAAGCCGGGATGCGCAAGGTTCCTTTCTCGAAAGTCCTTTACATCGAACGCGATGATTTCCAGGAAAATCCGCCGCCCAAATATTTCAGACTTTTCCCGGGCAACCAGGTGCGCCTGCGCTACGGCTATATCGTTACCTGCACCGGTTTCAGCAAGGATCCGGCGACGGGCGAGATCACGGAAGTTCGCTGCGCCTACGATCCGGCCACGCGCGGCGGCGACGCTCCCGACAACCGCAAGGTCAAGGGCACTATCCACTGGGTATCGGCGGCGCATGCCGTTTCCTTCGAAGCCAGGCTCTACGATCATCTTTTCAGCGCTGAAAGGCCGATGGACGTTCCTGCGGGTGGAGATTTTGTGGACAACCTGAATCCTGAATCGATAGAAGTGGTGCCGGGCGCATTTGCGGAACCTACGCTCGCCAGAGTCGAAGTCGGCGCGGCATGTCAGTTCGAACGGCTCGGCTACTTCTGCAAGGATTCTGATTCGACCAGCGAAAAGGCCGTTTTCAACCGGTCCGTGTCGTTGCGCGACACTTGGGCAAAGATAGAAAAAAAAGGCGGCTGATTCGAAACTGATTTTCCGGGGCATTATTTCTGATACACTCCGCCCTCCAAAAGGGGAGGTATATATCCATACTGTTTCAGGAGGAAACATGAAAGCGCGGAACGTAGTGATCCTGGCGATGGCGGCATTGGTTGCCGTCATGATGGCTTCCTGCGGCGGCGGCAAGGCATCCGAAATTAAAATCGGTGCAGTGTCCCCCCTCACTGGCGAAGCGGCGACCTTCGGTCTATCCACCAAAAACGGCATGGAATTGGCCGTCGAGGAATGGAATGCGGCCGGCGGCCTGCTCGGGAAGCAGATCAAACTCATCGTCGAAGACGACAAAGGCGATCCCGCCGAAGGCGCGGCTGTCTTCTCGAAACTGATCGAGCAGGACAAAGTCGTCGCGATCGTGGGCGGCATCACGTCCAGAGTCGCTCTCGCCGGAGCGCCGATCGCTCAAGCGGCCAAAGTACCTATGATGACTCCCACCGCGACCAACGAAAAGGTCACGCAGATCGGCGATTACATCTATCGCAGCTGCTTCATCGACCCCTTCCAGGGCACCGTGGCGGCGCGCTTTGCCTTTGACGACCTTGGCGTCCGCAATGCGGCGGTCATTTTCGATCTCGGCAACGACTATGCGAAGGGTCTTTCCGAAACCTTCTCCGCCTCGCTCCAGAGCCTGGGCGGCCAGATTGTGGCGAGCGAAGGCTATGCGTCAGGCGTGACCGACTTCCGGGCGCAGCTGACCAAGATCGTCCAGAGCAAGCCCGACTGCCTCTATATCCCGGCGTATTACAATGACGTCGGCCTCATCGCCAAGCAGGTTCGCGAACTCGGCTACACCGGCCCCCTTGTCGGTTCCGACGGCTGGGACTCTTCCGAACTCGTGAAAATCGCAGGCGACTCGGTCGACGGCGGTTACTTCACCAATCACTATTCCAAGGACGATACCCGCCCCGAAGTTCAGGCGATTGTCCAGAAGTACACGGCCAAGTTCGGTGCGGCGCCCGATGCGCTCGCGGTGCTCGCCTATGACGGCATGAACATCATGCTCGACGCCATCAAGCGCGCCGGCAAGACCAACAATGAAGCCATCCGCGATGCGCTCAAAGCGACCGATCTCGCCGCGGTCGGCGGGCAGATCACCTTCGACGAGTTCCGCAACCCGGTCAAATCGGTGGTAATCATCGAGATGAAGGGCGGAGAACAGGTTTACAAGACCACGATCAACCCCTGATTTACGGAAAAACGCAAAAACCGAAGGTTCGGCGTGCGTCGCGTGTATAGACACGCGGCGCACGCCGAACCTTTTTTATGCGCGGTGTTCGATATATGGACGACGCGGAAGATGCAGAATACAGAATACAAAAGGCAGAAGGCGCGGAATCAGGCGCCTGAAATCCTGTTTCTGTACGAAAGGCCCGTCGGCGTCAGCGCGAGGCCGCCTTCCGACGATTCTTTCAGGGAAGAAGGCATGGCGTCGCCGATGGATTTCATGGCGGACACCACTTCGTCGAAAGGAATCACGCTGGTTATGCCGGCGGCCTGCATCGACGCGGCGACAAGTGCGTTTGCGGCCATGAAACCGTTCCGTTTTACGCAGGGAACCTCGACGAGGCCCGCGACGGGGTCGCAGGCAAGACCCAGCGAGTTCTTGAGCGAAAGAGCCGCCGCGTTGAAAACGCCAGCCGCTCCCGTCCCCTGGAGGCTGGCGAGTCCGGCGGCAGCCATGGCGGCCGCGGCGCCGCATTCGGCCTGACAACCGCCCGTGGCTCCTGCGATGCTCGATCCCGTCGCTACGAGAATGCCCACGGCCGCCGCCGTAATGAAGGCATCCTGGAAGCGTTTCGATTCTGGTCCGAGAGAGGGCTCCCGGGCGTCGCGCCATGCCCACAGGACTCCGGGTATGATGCCGCAGGAACCCGCGGTAGGAAAGGCTACGATTCGTCCACCGCAGGCATTTACTTCATTGATCGCAAGCGAATACCCCACCGCGAGCCTGAAGAACTCATCTCCGACGGGTAGGGATGCGGCGTTCAGGAACCGGCACGCGGCACCGTCGGTCATGCCGGAGAAGGATTTCTGCGGTTCTCCGATGCCGCGTTCGAGGGCATGGCGGGTTACGCCGATCCTGTGCGCAACTTCCGCCCGTATTTCTTCGCCCGAAAGGCCGGAATCCGCGGCATCGCGCGCAACCACGAAGTCGGGCAGGTCCATGTTCCATTCGGCCAGCCGTTCGAGCAGTTCGGCTGCGGTCGAAAATTTGCGCGATGCTGCCATGTTCAGCTCCGGATTGAAGGTATATGCACGACGTCCCTCGCGGCCGGTATCGCCCTGAGCGCTTCCAGCAATGATACCGATACCGAACCGTCCACTTCGGCGACGAGCAGGGCTTCGTCGCCCTTGTCCCTCCGATGCGAGGAAATTTGGGCGATGTTGTAGCCGAAATCGGCCAGAACCCGCGACACTTTTGCGATGACGCCCACTTCGTCGAGATGAAGGACCAGTATGGCATCCAGGCTGCCGTCGAGGTCGGTATGGAAGCCGTTTATCGACTGCAGTCTGATTTCGCCGCCGCCTACCGAAGCCCCGCGCAGGCGGAGCCGCCTGCCTTCACCCCTCAATTCGACGACGAGGGTATTGGGGTGATATCTCGCCGGCCCGTCGAATATGGGCACGATTTCGACATCCAGCCCCTCGCGGCGGGCGAGTTCAAAGGAAAAAGCCAGTCTTTCGTCGTCCTGCCGGATGCCCAGGAGGCCCCCGACCGCCGCCTTGTCCGAACCATGTCCCCTGAAGGTTCGGGCGAGCGAGCCGTAGAACGAAAGTCTGGCCCAGTCGGGGTGAGCGGAAAAGATTCGTCGCGCGGCGAACGCGATGCGCGCAACGCCCGCCGTGTGCGAACTCGAAGGGCCTATCATGATCGGCCCGAGCATATCCAGGATGGAGGGAACTCTGTCGTCCACGGCGCGAGACTATCCCGGCGGGGGGGACGCAGGCAAGCGCCTTTGCGGCTGCGCTTCAATTGCGGACAAGTTCCACCGGAAAACTCCATGCGGGCAAATCCCATAGCAAATCCCATACTAGAAAAACGCTGCCGCGATCCCTTATAATTCCGCCCAAGCTTCCGTTCCGGCTACTGCCCAAGCTATCTCGCCCAAGCTACCGCGAGGAGTACTGCATGCAAGATTCGAGCGTCACCATGGAGAAGATCGTTTCCCTCGCCAAACGGAGAGGATTCGTATTTCAGTCATCGGAAATCTACGGCGGCCAATCCGGCGCCTGGGACTACGGCCCCAATGGAGTCGAGCTCAAGAATCACATCGCCCGCTTCTGGTGGAAGGAGATGACCCAGCTCCACGACGATATCGTGGGCCTCGATGCGGCCATCCTTATGCATCCCCGCGTCTGGGAAGCTTCCGGGCACGTCGAGAATTTTACCGACCCCCTGGTCGACTGCAAAAAATGCAAAACGCGCTTCCGCGCCGATCTGATCGATCCGGACAAGCTCGCGAAAAAAGAATGCCCCGAGTGCGGCGGCGAACTCACCGAAACCCGAAAATTCAATCTGATGTTCAAGACCAACATCGGGCCGATCGACGATGGTTCCGGACTTATTTATCTTCGGCCCGAAACCGCCCAGGGCATCTATGTCAACTACAAGAACATCGTCCAGTCCAACCGGATGAAGATTCCCTTTGGCATCGCCCAGATCGGAAAAGCCTTCCGCAACGAGATCGTCACGAAAAACTTCATTTTCCGCACCTGCGAGTTCGAGCAGATGGAGATGCAGTATTTCGTCAAGCCGGGCGACGATGTCCAATGGTTCGACTACTGGCGGGAGCAGCGTTGGAGCTACTACAAGAAGCTCGGCGTACGCATGGACAAGCTTCGCTGGCATCGGCACGGTCCGGACGAGCTTGCGCACTACGCCAAGGACGCATACGACATCGAATACGAATTTCCCATGGGGTTCAAGGAGCTTGAGGGCGTGCACAACCGCACCGACTTCGACCTCAACCGGCACCAGCAGTTTTCGGGCAAGGATCTGCAATACATCGACCAGGAAGGCGGCAACGCCCGCTATATCCCGTATATCATCGAAACCTCGGCCGGCCTCACCAGGCAGCTCCTGGCGGTGCTCTGCGACGCGTACGAGGATCAGAAAGTGGCCGACAAGGGCAATGACGACGACTGGCGGACCGTTCTCCACTTCCACCCGACACTCGCGCCTGTCACGGTCGCGGTCCTGCCGCTTATGAAAAAGGATGGTCTGGCCGAACTTGCCCAGGGAATCCGCGGCGATCTGAGGGAAGACTTCTCCACCGATTACAGATCGG
>Ga0209749_1001347_pt1 | contig 22527 bp, 25 predicted proteins | sample EPASupsiteSAE347_FD_187267 | JGI IMG/M metagenome (GOLD analysis project Ga0209749, IMG submission 187267) | Bioremediated contaminated groundwater from EPA Superfund site, New Mexico - Sample SAE3-47 (SPAdes) (version 2) | ecosystem: Environmental > Aquatic > Deep subsurface > Groundwater >...
CTCCGGGGGGCGAGGTATATAACACAGTCTCAAGTTTATCGGAAAGGCATTTTTTTAGCGGCCATATCGTTTTAATGTCATCCCGTTCCCCTACCCCCTGAGCTCCCATAATTTCTACCCGCTCGTATGGTTGCCAGATCGTCTCTTTTACGTTATACTGTCATTCATAATAGCAGACGATATTGGACAGAAAGAAAACATTTTTTGAAGCCCATAAGGAGGAAATAATGGCGATGTTGACGGGGGGACAGCTCGTGGCAAAGGCATTGAAACAGGAGGGCGTGGAGGCCCTATTTACCCTCGCCGGGGGCCATATTATGGATATCTACAACGGTTGCATTGATGAAGATATCCGCATTATCGATGTGAGGCACGAACAGACGACCGTGCATGCCGCCGAGGCATGGACAAGGCTGACAGGGATCACCGGGGTAGCCGCCGTAACGGCGGGACCCGGGGTTACCGATGCGGTTACGGGCGTTGCGAATGCCTTTCGCAATCAGGTTCCCATCGTCGTCATCGGGGGACAGGCGCCGCGGAAACAATTCCGCATGGGGGCGCTGCAGGAACTTGACCATGTCTCCATCATGAAGCCCCTGACCAAACAGTCATTTACAATCTACGATACGGAGCGCATTCCGGAGTTGCTGGGCAGCGCTTTCCGGGAGGCCCACAGCGGCAGGCCGGGACCGGTTTTTGTGGAGATACCCGCGGACATTCTGGATGCGTCAGCGGCAGAAGAGGAGGTATCTTTTCCTGTTCAGTATCGTTCAAAGGCACGTCTCTTCGGAGACCCCGAGGCAATCCAAAAAGCGGCGGAGCTGTTGAACAAAGCGGAACGCCCCGTCATCCTTGCGGGTTCACAAATATGGAGTTGCCGCGCCGTGTCGGAACTTGTCCAATGCGCCGAGCGGTGCCAAATCCCCGTCTATCTGAACGGAGCGGCCAGAGGCTGTCTCCCCGCCGGTTTCCCATTATTCATGAGTCGTTCCCGGCGCTATGCCCTCTCCGCGGCCGACGTGGTCATGGTGATCGGCACGCCCTTCGATTTCCGTCTTGGTTACGGTCAGCGTGTGTCTCCTGAGGCCAAAGTGATCCAGATCGATTTGGACAGCAGTGAAATCGGACATAATCGTGATGTGGATGTCGGGATTGCCGGCCATGCGGGAGCGATTCTCGGACAGATGACGGCGGCCCTGTCTCCGTCTCGACACGAAAACTGGCTGAAGTTATTGCAGGAAAAGGAGATGGAGCTGAGCGAAAAGGATCGCCCGTTCCTTTATTCCGATGCCACGCCCATTCATCCGTTGCGCCTCGCCCGGGAGATTCAGGAATTTATGGCGGAAGATGCAATTTTTATCGCTGATGGCGGGGACGTTGTCACCATGGCTGCGAGCGTCATCCTTCCCCGCAGACCGGGAAGCTGGCTTGATCCCGGACCGCTGGGAACACTCGGCGTCGGTACGCCCTTTGCCATAGCAGCGGTTGCGGCCTGTCCCGACCGGGAAGCCGTCATTCTTTTCGGCGACGGCGCCTTCGGTCTTACGGGTTTTGACTATGATACCCTGATCCGCTTCGGGATGCCCGTAATCGGCATTGTCGGAAACAATTCCGCATGGAATCAGGTGCGCTATGGTCAGGTGCAAAAGTACGGCACGGAAAGGGGAGATGTCGCCAATGTTCTCACTCCCCTGCGTTACGATCTAATCGTCGAGGCGATGGGCGGCCACGGTGAATACGTCACCGAACCGGACCAGATACGTCCGGCCCTCGAGCGGGCTCGGAGTTCGGGAAAGGCTTCCCTGATCAACGTCATGGTGGACCGCGACGTCTTCAGTTCCGGAACGGTCAACCAGACCATGTATAAATAGGAGAGGACATCGAAACGCCCATCAGCCGACTTGCTCCCTTTCCCGCTTTTTTTATTAGGCGGAAAATCTTCAGGCAAAAGATTCCTCTGTTGGCGAGTTTCAAGCTGACCTACCGCTGCAACCTCACGTGTATCGCCTGTCCCTTTCATCGTCGCGCGGTCGAAGAAAAGGCTCATATGAGTTGGTCCTCGGCCATAACCTCACTCGACGCCTTGAAGCGCCTGGGAACCCTGATATTCTCATTAATGTTGATCCCGACGGCACGATCACACGGGGCTGCTACGTCAAGAGCCGCGGCCGGATCAATTGCCGGGACTGCGGTTTTTCCCCTGTTTCCGAGGCATCGGGAGCACTGGACCTCCTTCCCGGATCGCTGAAGGCCAGATGGTCGATCTTCTTGAAATGATCCATCAGATTATAGATGAATAATGGAGAACCGAGGAGACTTCAGGTCTCATCTTGCTTTTTGTTCTTTTCCCGCAACTGCCGCCAGAAATCCATCCGCTCCCCGATTGTCTTTTCATAGCCCCTCTCCGTGGGCCGATAAAAGATAACCCTTCTTTTTATCAGGATCTCGGGCAGATAGTCCTGCCCGGCGAAGGCATCCCGGTAATCATGAGCGTACTTGTAATCCTTGCCGTAGCCGATCTCCTTCATCAGTTTCGTCGGGGCATTGCGGATATGGAGAGGTACGGGCAGGGTCCCGGTCTGACGGATCGTTTCCTTGACCTTGCCATAGGCGGCATACAGGGCGTTGCTCTTGGGGGCCGTCGCCAGATAAACAGCGGCTTGGGCCAGGGCAAGTTCTCCCTCGGGAATGCCAATGAAATGAAAGGCCTGCATGGCGTCCATAGCCACCGATAGGGCTCGGGGGTCGGCATTGCCCACATCCTCCGAAGCGAACCGGACCATCCGGCGGGCAATGTAGAGGGGGTCCTCCCCGGCGGCAAGCATACGCCCCAGCCAATAGAGGGCGGCGTCGGGATCGCTCCCCCGCAGGCTCTTGTGAAAGGCCGAAATTAGATTATAGTGTTCTTCCCCGCCTTTATCGTACTGGAGGGCCTTCTTCTGGAGGGCCTTTTCGACAATTTCCCGCGTTATCAGCCGTTGCCCTTCCTCCATATCCATGACGAGAGAAGACGCCGCCTCGAGGCTGTTCAGCGCCGTCCGGGCGTCGCCGTCGGCGGACCAGAGGATAACCTCCACCGCCTCAGGCTCAATCCGGAGATGCACCCCCCCGAGACCTCTTTCTTCGTCCGCCAGCGCCCGGGCGATCATCGCCGCTAATTCCTCTTCCGAAAACGGCTTGAGAATCATCACCCGGGAACGGGACAGGAGGGGGGCGATTACCTCGAAGGAAGGATTTTCCGTGGTGGCGCCGATCAGGGTGATGAGGCCGCTTTCCACATGGGGGAGAAAGGCGTCCTGCTGGGCCTTGTTGAAACGGTGAATCTCATCGACAAATAAAATGGTCTTCTGTTGATGTTCCTGCCGCTGGGCAAGGGCCTCTTCGACGACGGCCCTGAGCTCTTTAACCCCTGACAAGACCGCGGAAAAACTTGTAAAATGGGACTGAGTTTCCTGGGCGATAACCCGGGCCAGGGTCGTCTTCCCGGAGCCTGGCGGCCCCCAGAAGATCATGGAAAACAGGCGGTCTTCCTCGATAGCCCGGCGCAGGAGGTTGTCCTCCCCCAGCAGATGCCGTTGGCCGACATAATCGGCCAGACACCGGGGCCGCATGCGGTCCGCCAGGGGGTGAAAATCCTTGTCCTGCCGGGTTTTATCCTTTTTCATCCTCGACATCTATGTGCGGTCGGCCTGCTGCCGGGCTTTGGCCTTTTCGATGAGATCGAGGAGGGTCGTCATCTTATCCGGGAGCGACTGCCGGCAAAAGGCATTCCAGTCATCGGCGTCCATGTTCTCTCTCAGGAAGTTCTCCACGGGGAAGAAACTTTCCCAGCACCGGATGATCCTCGCACAGGGTTGATCTCCCGCTTCCCGGCGGCAGTAGGCAAAAGTCAGTTCATGTCCCAATTTGGGGCAGCGTATTTCCCTGGCGTCATGGAGTGTCCTGTCGATCATGGGAAGCATCCTCTGGCATAAAAAACATACATTTACAGCAAGAATGTTCCCTTTCAGGAACTTTCACAGTTGATAAACCGACTATGAATTGTAACACAACCTCTCCCTGAAGGGAAGGCCGCAACTGAAAACTCGCTCCCCTTGAAGGGGGAGCGAGAAAAGTAATCGTCTCTCCGACATTCCCGCCCTTTAGGGCTTCGGGAAGCCGTTAATCGCCCGCAGCGCCCTGGCGATTTCCTCGTCGGGCATTTCGTAAGGCAGCAGCTTGCCGGTCAGGTAGGCATCATAAGAGGCCAGATCCACCATGCCGTGGCCGCTCCAGTTGAAAAGAATGACCTTTTCCTTGCCCTCTTCCTTGGCCCGCCGGGCCTCGTCCACGACGGCGGCAATGACATGGTCCGTCTCCGGGGCGGGAATGAAGCCTTCGCTGCGGGCCCACATGACACCGGCTTCGAACGTATCGAGCTGATGATAAGCCCGGGCCTCGATAAGATTCTCCTTCACCAAGTGGCTGACAATGGGGGCCATCCCGTGATAACGGAGTCCGCCCGCGTGGATGGGGGCAGGAACGTAGTCGTGACCCAGGGTGTACATGGGCAGGAGGGGCGTCATTTTGGCAAGGTCGCCGAAATCATAGGCGAATGGTCCCCGGGTGAGAGTGGGGCATGATGTCGGTTCCGCCCCGACGATCTTCACGTCTTTCCCATGGATCTTGTCCCGGACATAGGGCAGGGAGATCCCGGCAAAATTGCTTCCCCCGCCGGCGCAGCCCATGACGACATCGGGATAGACGCCGATCTTAGCCATCTGCTTCTGGGCCTCGAGACCGATAATGGTTTGATGGAGCATGACGTGATTGAGAACGCTTCCCAGGGAATACTTGGCGTTTGGGTGGGATACGGCGTCTTCAATGGCCTCGCTGATGGCGATGCCGAGGCTTCCCGGTGAATCGGGATGCTCGGCAAGGACGTTACGGCCCGCCTCCGTGAGGTTGCTGGGGCTGGGGATACACTCGGCCCCCCACACATTCATCATCATCCGCCGGTACGGTTTCTGCTCATAACTGACCTTGACCATAAAAACACGGCATCCGAGACCGAACATCTGACAGGCCATGGACAGGGCGCTTCCCCATTGCCCCGCTCCCGTTTCCGTTGAGAGATGCTTAACCCCGGAGATCTTGTTGTAGTAGGCTTGGGGGATGGCCGTGTTGGGTTTGTGTGACCCCGCCGGGCTGTTGCCCTCCATTTTGTAATAGATCTTGACCGGCGCATCGAGGAGCTTTTCAAAGTTCCGGGCCCGACACAGGGGCGTGGGCCGCCAGATCAGGTATTTTTCCAGAACTTCTTCGGGAATGTCAATCCAGCGCTCCGTACTGACTTCCTGCTCGATGAGGTTCATGGGAAAGATCGGCGCCAGATCCTCCGGTCCGACGGGCTTCCCCGTGGCCGGGTGAAGGGGCGGCCGCATGGGCGTCGGCATATCCGCCTGGATGTTGTACCACTGTCTGGGGATTTCTTGATCTTCCAGCAATACCTTGATGGTTTCCATATTCATCTCTCCTTTTTAAAAATAGTCTATTAACAAAAAAGCCATGGGGCGTTCCCATGGCTTTTGATTTCCGATTGCGTCATGGGAAGGTCCTTCCCTGCCCACGACCTGTTTAAACGGTTATTGCGGGCAGACTATATCAGCCTGCCACCACCAGCAAAGATCCATGTTCGTTTTCTTAAGCATCGTCATACCGTTTTGGAATCCCATTAACATTATAATTACGCCTATCATGCCTATTTAAAAAATGTCAAGGCAAAAATAGTGCACTCAAACGTCCCAGTTCGACATCAAACCCTTATGCCGCCGATACCATAGATTGGGGGCGATCCGATAAAGGAAACGGGAGACAGGTCCGATGTATTCCTTGACCCGCTTGTCGAACTGGCAGGCCTGGATGATCATTTCCTTGATATCCCCCCGGGTGCCCCCTTCGTTGAAGATCCTGTAGGCGCAATGAAACAGGGGGCTGTACATGTTTTTCTTCTCCAGATAGCGGTGGACGTTGCGGATCGTATTGGGTCCTTCCGGAGTCCCGTCGATCTTGGCCAAGACCTTCAGGTTGGTTTCGATGGGGTTGCCGCTGTAAAGCTCATGGAAATATTTGCCATAACGATAATTCTTGCTCGCCATGGACGAAACGGTAACGTACATATCACCCACCCCGGCCTGGCTGTGAAATGCCTGAAAACTGCCGCCCAGAAGCATGGACAACGACCGGATCTCCACACCGGAACGGGCAAAGATGGTGCCGGGGATGGAATCGCCAAGGTCCAGGGAATCGGTCACCCCCTTGATGTTGGCCACGACATTTTTCAGGGAACCGCAGGCCTCCACGCCGACAATATCGAAATTGTAGTATGATGTCAACTCCCGTCGGTTGAAGCGGATCAATTCCTCCCGGATGAGATTCGCCGTCGCGCTTTTGCCCGCCACGGTGACACAGACGGGGTTCCCCAGGGCGATATCGACGTCGAAAAAGGGTCCGCCGATGCAGACGATTTCATATTTATAGTGGAGGCTGCTCAAGTTGCTGTGGATCAATTGCGACGGGGTAATGAGTTCCTTGGTAATTTCATCGGAGGTCAACCCCTTGATGGGGGAGATGAGACAGGTGTCACCGGACTTTCTTTCCATGAGCGGCTTCAGATAGTTTAGGAACTCCGGGAGCTTATCCATGGTCAGGCACAGCACGATGATATCGTTGTCGTCGACGACGCGCTCAAGATCGTTGGTGGCATGGACCTTCGGGGCCAGACGGGGGACGTTGTCCATCCCCCCCAGGCGCCTGGAGAGATCATCGGTCAGGTGTTTGGGGTTTAAGTGTTCCCGGTTGATATGACGGCAGACATCGGCGTCATGATAATAGATCGTGACCCGCTTGTTGTCCCGGCCGAACTTGTAGGCAAAGGACGTTCCGAGGCGTCCCGGGCCGATAATGGCGATCCTTGTGGTATCGAATTCTGCTAACATCTTCTCCAAGTCCCCGTGAAATAGGAGGGAGTATAGGGGAAAAACAGCGGGCCGTCAAACAATATTCAGTATTATCAATCAAATTGCTTTTGACTTCTCGACTTTAGCCGTTTATACTGAAACCAAGAAATATGCTCCGGAAGAAAAGGAAGGAGAAAGTAATATGCCCGAAAAGCATTTAGCCTTGATGGTTCAGAAGCAGGCAAAGAAATATGGGGAGCGGACAGCCCTCCGCTACCGGGAAAACGGCCAGTGGCAGGATATTTCCTGGAAAGAGACAGGAGAGCGGGTCAATGCCGTCGCCAAAGCCCTTCTGGAGATGGGAATCAAAGAGGGAGACATGGTGGGGGTTTTCTCCCAGAACTGTCCCGAATGGACCATCGCCGATTTGGGCATCCTCAGCGTCCGCGGCGTCTCCGTCCCCATTTACGCCACCAACACGGCAAAGCAGGCGGAGTACATCGTCGATGAAGCGGAAATCGCCGTTCTCTTCGTCGGGTCCAAAGATCAGTATCGGAAGGCGGCGTCCATTATCGGCACATCGAAATATCTAAAGAAAATCATCGTTTTCGACGGCAGCGTTCCCCTCGCCGGAAGCGATCAGGCCATGTATTTCAAGGATTTTCTGGAACTGGGCCGCAAGTCCGCCCGGGATCAGGAACGGGAAGAAAGGTTAAAGAAGGCCGACATGAACGAGCTGGCCACTCTGATTTATACCTCCGGGACCACGGGGGAGCCCAAAGGGGTTATGCTTAATCATTCGAACTTTTATTTCTCCTTTCAGGCCCATAACAAACGTCTCGCCGTCAGCGACCAGGACATATCCATGTGCTTCCTCCCCCTGAGCCACGTCTTTGAAAGGACCTGGACCTACTTCGCCCTCGGTACGGGCATGGTAGTGAACTACTGCGACGACACGGGTAAGATCGTCGAATACCTACAGGAGGTCAAGCCGACGATCATGTGCGCCGTTCCCCGGTTCTACGAAAAGATCTACGCCGCCGTTTTCGAAAAACTGGAAAAGGCGCCGCCCTCGAAAAAGAACCTGTTCAACTGGGCCGTAGAGCTCGGCGAACAGGTTTATATGCGAGAAAAGGAAAAGAAATCCATCCCCTGGGATCTCAAGCTCAAACACAAGATCGCCGTGAAACTGGTCCTCGGGAAACTGCGCGGCGTCGTGGGAGGAAGGATCCGGTTTTTCCCCTGCGCCGGGGCGCCCCTTTCCAAGAATATCGAGGAATTTTTTCATTCCGTGGGCATCCGGATCAAATACGGTTACGGCCTGACGGAAACGACGGCGACAGTGACCTGTCATGAGGAGTTTTTCTACAAACCGGGAACAGTGGGAAAGGCCATTTACGGCGTCGATGTAAAAATCGCCCCCAACGGCGAGATCCTTGTCCGGGGTGAAACGGTCATGAAGGGTTACTACAAGAAACCGGAGGCGACGGCGGAGGTCTTTGAAGATCACTGGTTCAAGACGGGCGATGTAGGCGTCCTCGAAGACGGCTACCTGACTATTACGGACCGGATCAAGGACCTGATGAAGACCTCGGGAGGCAAGTACATCGCCCCTCAGCTCATCGAAACGACGATCGGGAAGGATCATTTCATCGAACAGATATCCATCATCGGCGATCAGCGCAAATACGTCTCCGCCCTCATCGTTCCCGCTTTCGACGCCCTGGAGGATTATGCGAGGAGCAATAACATCTCCTGGACCTCCCGGGAAGACCTCATCCAGCACCCGGAGATCGTTCAGTTTTATCACGAGCGGATCGAACAGAATCAAAAGGAGCTGGCCGGATTTGAAAAAGTAAAGAAATTCAAGCTCATGGCCAAACAGTTTACCCAGGAAGACGGCGAGATGACCCCGACGATGAAGCTCAAGCGGAAGGTCATCAACGAAAAATATCAAAACGTCATCGACAGCATGTATGGGGAATAGCATCCGGCGATGAAATACGAAGAAGCAAAAATGGGAAGGGTTTTTGTCATCCGCCTGGAGGACGGCGAGATCGTCCATGAAATCATCGAGGCCTTTGCCCGGGAGCACCAAATCCGGGCGGCGTCCCTGGTCATCCTCGGCGGCGCCGACGAAGGCAGCACCCTCGTCGTCGGCCCCCGGGAGGACCGTATCATCCCCGTCGTCCCCATGACCCATATCCTCAAAAACGCCCACGAAGTGGCAGGTACAGGAACTCTTTTCCCCGACGAAGAGGGCGCCCCTGTTCTTCACATGCACCTGGCCTGTGGCCGCCGGGAGGAGACCGTAACCGGCTGCATCCGTAGCAGCGTGAAGGTCTGGCGGGTCATGGAGGCAATCCTCTTCGAACTCCTGGGCGCCCGGGCCGTCCGCCGCCCGGAGCCGCCCACGAACTTCAATCTCCTCCAACCGGGGTAAAGAATGAAAATAGATTGTACCTCTTTTTTACTGTCATTATATGAAAGGAGATTATCAAAATGAATAAGCAACGGAAGATTACACTGTTAATAGTTTTCAGCGGGTTGTGTTTTTTAATAGCATTTTCTTATGCCTTCGGTGACATGAGTGTTCATCTGAAAAGCGGCAGGGTAGTTACAATTCCGATAAACAAAGATGATGTTGTGAGTATTCATTTTGAGGATAAAGCGCAAGTTGCGACAGGGGAGTTATTAGAGACTTTAACCATTCCTAATGATATGCCTGTGAAAATTACCAGTACCACCGTTTTAGATAAAGGACGATGGTATATTGTTGAAGCTAGCGGCGTTATCAGCGATTGGAGCAATGTGAAGGACGGGGTAGATGCGGTATGGTGCTATGCCGAATGGAGATGTGGCAAAAATGGGGAAGTATGGAACCAGTTGCGTATTAACGACAAAGGTCTGACTGACATTGCAGGTAAGGCCCTTCCGTATAATCCGGAACATGTTTACATGGTGAGATATTTGGGAGATGGCAAGAAATTAGAGCTATATTGCAGTGATGCACAGGGGAGCTCCAGCGACAATAGTGGCTTTTTTACAGTGAAGATCTTTCGTCAGTAAGGTCGTAAGAGGACATCAAGCCTTTACGGTCTATAGTAATCATTCTATCTTGGAGTCTACGGCGGAGGCACGGTTTTAACCGCCCGAACGTAAAGGGCCTTCGCCTTGTCTCCCAGGATGTCCAGATTTCTGATCTCGAAACCGGCCTTGCTAATGAGGGCTTCCATCTGCTGCGGAGAGTAATTGATCAGCCCTCCTGAGGGCGGCAGTCCGAATTTCTCAAAATATCTCTTCCCTATTTCGATCTTTTCAAAGGCATCCACGTCATAATCCGTATAGGTAACGGCGATAAGGGCCCCATCGTATTTCAGGACCCGGTACGCCTCCCGCAGGGCTTTCATAGGCTGGGACAACGTATTGAGGATATTGGCCATCAGGACGGTTTCAAAACAGGTCGGAGGAAAGATATGGGTTTCGCAATCGATCTGTTGATAAGAAACGTGAGGCATATTTCTGAGGCGCTCTTTTGCCGCTGCGAGCATTTCCCCCGAAAGATCCGTAGCCATGATCCGGGTGGCCTGCCCGCTGATGGCGCGCGTATAAAATCCCGTCCCGCAACCGCATTCGAGGGTATAACCGAGATTCCTCTCCCCTGCCAACCTTTGATAGATGCTCCGCCGCAGGGGTCTGCCGACGACATAATCCGTATCGTCGTCATACGTGCGGGCATATCGTCCCCAGTAGTTATCCCTTGTGCTGTTTGCCTTTATCGATGAACTATTCATATCCGCTTGAAAGAAATCCATCCTTAAGTCAATGACATTGTATCGATACCCTAAAAGCGGTTCTTTTTCAAGGGGCTGCCGCCCCTATTGATAAATACAGCCCCTTCGTGTCAACAAATAACGTTTGCCAGAATGCGGCACCTGGGGTATAGGGAACGAAAAAGGAGGGTCTCATGCCCAAGCGAATATTTTTCATCATCTCGATTTTGCTGATCCTTTTCTTTATACCCGGCACGTTGTCCGCACAGGAACTGAAGGCCATCAAGCTTGTCAAACCTCAAATGGACAGCGGCCGGCTCCTGATGCATGTCCTGAAAGACCGGAAGTCCTCCCGGGAATTCAGCAATCGCAAATTACCCATCCGGGTCCTGTCCAACCTGCTCTGGAGCGCCTGCGGCGTCAACCGCCCCGATGCGGGAAAGCGAACGGTTCCCTCGGCCAAGAACTGGCAGGAGATGGATGTCTATGTGGCAACCGAAAAGGGCCTATATCTGTACGACGCCCAGAAACACGTGTTGAATCCCGTTCTAGCCCAGGATATCCGTGCCCTGACCGGTTCCCAGTCGTATGTCAAGGATGCGCCGGTCAATCTGATCTACGTCGCCGATTATGGCCGGATGGGAAACGCCGCCAATGATGTTAAAGACCTGTATTCCGCTATCGATACAGGATTTATCGGCCAGAATGTTTACCTTTATTGCGCTTCCGAAGGCCTGGCGACCGTCTCCCGGGGAACAATTGATCGCGCCGTCCTCGGCCACGCAATGAAGTTGAGACCGGAACAGCGGATCATCCTGGCCCAGTCAGTGGGCTATCCGAAAAAATAAGCAGGGGCGCGGCATGCCGTGCCCCACTCTTGATAAGCGGATAAACGGACGTGCATCACCCGACTTGTTCTCGAATTTAATCGCCATGCCATTTTCGCTCCTTGCCGATCTTGTCGTCGTCATCCATTTACTTTTTATCGTGTTTGTCATCTGCGGCGGACTCCTTGTCCTTCATAAAAGGAGCTGGGCATGGCTCCACATCCCCGCGGCTCTCTGGGGCGCCCTCGTGGAGTTTACCGGCTGGATATGCCCGCTGACACCATTGGAGAACTGGCTCCGCCTTCAGGGCGGGGGGCCGGCTTATGCCTCCGGTTTCATCGAAAGGTATGTCGTCTCAATTATTTACCCTTCATTTTTGACCCGTTCTCAGCAGATTTTTCTTGGTCTCGGCGTGATTTTGATCAATGGAGTAATCTACAGCTTGATCATGTGGAAAAAGCCAAAGTAATGAAGTTGCTATGCTTAACATATTCAGATTATTACAGGACCAACACCCAGACAAAAACAAGCACGATACGGTAGATTCCGAAGGCGATAAACGTGTGGGTTTGAATATAGCGCAGGAGAAATTTGATGCTGAGCAGGGCCACAACAAAAGAGGTTATAAATCCGACGGCCAGAAACTGGGCCTGATCCAGGGAAAGCTGGAAACCGCTTTTCAGGAGATCGTAGGCCGTGGCTGCGAGCATGGTCGGCACGGCCAGCAGGAAAGAGAATTCGACGATGACCTTCCTTTTCAGGCCCAGGAGCAGGCCGCCCACGATCGTCGCCGCAGAGCGGGAAACCCCGGGGATCATGGCTATCGATTGAAAGCAGCCGATGATCAGGGCCTGACGGAAAGAAATATCCCTCACATCGGCAACGGCTTCTTCTTTTTCACGGTGCCACATCTCAAAGACAATCAGAAAGACCCCCCCCAGCAAAAGGGACCACAGGACAATGGTTGAAGAACCCAGGAGGAACTGCTTGATGAGCTTATAGAGGGTAAGCCCCATGATTCCCGTGGGAATGAAGGCGACAATCACCTTCTTCAGAATATTCAAATCAACCAGCAGCACCCGCCAATAGAGAACAATGACGGAGAAAATTGCCCCCACCTGGATGGCGATTTCAAAACTTTTGAGAAAATCCGTGTGCTTGAGCCCCAGCAAGTGGGAGGTCAGAATGAGATGTCCTGTAGAAGAAATAGGCAGAAACTCCGATATCCCTTCGACAATACCGAGAATGGCGGCAGTCAGCAAATCCATGCCGCCTTTTTCCCCATTTCTTCCTCTGTGTCAATAAAATATTTGCCCGGAAAGAATTGCTTGAAGTTGATCATGAAACTATATATACAGCAGCCACAAATAAATAATTGCTTCTGAAGGAGAAGAAACCGCATGGCCAAAATGCTTAAAGATACACTTAAAACCATTGAATCATACAAGACACAGAACCCCCATTATGAGGAACTCCTCGCCATCCTGGAAGAAATTATCATCCTCCGTGAGGAATACCGGCGTAAGCTTACGGAGAATATCTTTTCCGTCGACGAACGTCTCATCGGCTCAAAAATGGAAGGCGGGCTGCCCCTGGTTGACCTGTCTCAAGGAGATTATGATCTGACCCAGCCGCAGGCCTATTTCCTCGATCTCCTCCATATCGCCGAAAAGCGGGCTCCCGGCGAGACCGAAGAGCTGGCCCGTAAAATCATGGCCGGGGAAGAGGATTTCAAGGAAATGCTGCTCAGTGCTTTTTACGGTGAGCAAGGTGAAGAAGAGGACGAAGAGGAAAAAGGTGACGAGGACGAAACCTTCGACTTGATTGATCTGTTCCTTGAGGAATGCCTCCGGCCGGCGTTTGAAAAGGTTGTGGCTACCCACGGAGAAGTTGTTCTCAAGTCAAAATGGTCGGAAGGGTATTGCCCCATTTGCGGCAAAGAACCTAAAATCGGCGAAATTAAAGAAGAAGAGGGAGCGCGCTTCCTCTTCTGTAATCAATGCGGCATCGAATGGCCCTACCTGCGCATCAAATGTCCTTTCTGCGGCAACGAGGAGCAGCAGACCCTGGCCTACTTTACGGTCGAGGATGACGAACGGTATCGCGTGGATGTCTGCAATGAATGCAAACGCTACATCAAAATCGTAGATTTCCGGGAAACGAAAGAAGAGCCGAACCTCGACATCGAAGATATCACGACCCTCCATTTGGACATCCTGGCTACGGAAGAAGGATACGACTGAAAAACATTGAAAAATAGCGATATAGGAGAGGTCGTTCGTCTCTTGCAGGCGACCGTATTGGACGACGGCCTCCCCATTGTTTCCCAGTTAGCCGCTGAAAATTTCGATCCTTACGCCCTGCTCGTCTCTACGCTTCTCAGCCTCCGCACCAAGGATGAAGTCACCGCCGTCGCCACGGAGCGGCTGCTCGATCTGGCCCGCAACCCCGAGGATATGTTGAAGCTGTCGGAGGAGGAGATCGGCAAGGCCATCTACCCGGCCGGCTTTTACCGCAACAAAGCCCGGACCATCAGGGAAATCAGCCGGGCCCTCCTCGAAAAATACAAGGGATCGGTGCCCGATACCATCGAAGAACTCCTGAAGCTTAAGGGTGTCGGCAGAAAAACAGCCAATCTGGTGATTTCCCTCGGATTCGACAAGGACGGCATTTGTGTGGATACTCATGTGCACCGGATCTCGAACCGTCTGGGATACGTGACGACGAAGACCCCCGAAAAAACAGAACATGCCCTTCGAGAAAAGCTCCCGAAAAGATTCTGGAAAATATACAATACCCTGATGGTGGCCTTCGGCCGGAAGATATGCCGGCCCCTGTCGCCGCTGTGCAGTTCCTGCCCCGTCCATAGGCTCTGTGACCGGAACGGCGTGACAAGGAGCCGCTAGGGGTTAAGGGAAATTCATGTTGACTAAATCTCATTGTGCAGCTATAGAGGCTCCGGCCTGTCAGCTTGAAAACTATGCCATTGCGTAATGGCTGAATATACGGAGGACTGCTATGGGCATTAAAGTCGCAATCAATGGTTTCGGGAGAGTAGGTCGTTATCTGGTCAGGGCCTGTCACGGCCGTGACGATATTGATATCGTCGCCATTAATTCCAGGGCAAAGCCGGAAATCCTCGCTCACCTGCTTAAATACGACTCCGTGCACGGGAAATTCGAAGTACCGATAACCACGGAGGGAAGCCAGCTCATCATTGACGGCAAGAAGATCCTTATCACCCATGTCACGTCCACCCTGGCGGAGCTTCCCTGGGCCGCAATGGGCGTCGATATAGTCCTTGAATCAACAGGTAAATTCCGGAAAAAGGAGGATGTCGCCGGGCATATGGCGGCGGGGGCGAAAAAAATCATCATCGCCGCGCCGGGCAAAGGCATTGACGGGACCTTCGTCATGGGTGTCAATGAACACACCTACGACAGCAAGAAACATCACATCATTTCCAATGCCTCGTGCACAACCAACTGCCTGGCCCCGGTCGTCAAGGTCCTCCACGACGAATTCACCGTCGTCCGGGGTTTCATGACCACCGTGCACGCCTATACCATGGACCAGCGGCTCCTCGATGGATCCCACAAGGACCTCCGCCGGGGGAGAGCGGCAGCCCTCTCCATTGTCCCCACTTCCACGGGGGCGGCCAAAGCGGTTACCGAGGTCATCCCCGAACTGAAAGGGAAAATGGACGGCGTCTCCCTGCGCGTGCCCACCCCCAATGTGTCTATTGTCGACTTGGCTGTAGATCTTAAGAAAAACGTGACGATTGCCGATGTAAACGGCGCCCTGAAGGCGGCGGCGGAAGGTAATCTGAAGAATATCCTGGCCTACTGCGAAGAAGAGCTCGTGTCCGTCGATTTTACCAGCAGTCCCTATTCCTCAATAGTGGATGCGCCCCTGACCAACGTCATCGACGGCAATTTCGTCAAGATCTTTGCATGGTACGACAACGAAAGCGGTTACGCCTGCCGGATGCGGGATCTGGCGCTTTACATCGGCAAACAACTGTAGGATAAAAAAGCAGGATGCAATCCTTGATCGCCGGCAACTGGAAGATGTTCAAAACCGTTCGGGAAGCGGAACTGTTCGCCCGCCGTCTGGTCGCCGAGCTTGACATTCCTCCCGGTCGCGAGGTAGTCCTTGCACCGGCTTTTCCGGCCCTATGCGCCGTGGCTGCCGTGCTCAGGGGATCGGCTATCAAGCTTGCCGCCCAGAATGTCCATGACCAGGCTCAGGGGGCGTTCACAGGGGAAGTATCGGCGGGAATGCTCATCGATGCGGGATGTGAATATGTCATCATCGGTCATTCGGAACGGCGCGCTTTCTTCGGGGAGACGGATGATCTGATCAGCCGGAAGCTTTCCGCAGCCCTTGCCCGGGGACTGAGGCCCATCTTCTGCGTCGGGGAAACCCTTGCCGAAAGGGAGCAGGGGGCAACCCTTACCGTCATCGCGGGACAGATAAAAGAAGGGTTGAAGAATATCGATCTCGGTGATATAGGGAACATCGCCATTGCCTACGAGCCCGTCTGGGCCATCGGTACGGGAAAAACGGCCACACCGGAACAGGCCCAGGAGGTGCACGCCTATATCCGTAATACTATTGAAGATGCTTACGGAAAAGAGCTGGCCGGAAAACACCGGATCATATACGGCGGCAGTGTGAATTCCGGCAATATTGGAAAACTGATGTCAGAAAAGGATATAAACGGCGCCCTCGTGGGAGGGGCCAGTCTCGATGCCGGGTCCTTTTCAGAGATCGTCAAATACAAAGAGGTTTAGAAAAACATGCATACCCTGCTTATATTTTTACATATTACTGTCTGCATTGCTCTTATCCTCGTCGTCCTGTTACAGGCCGGCAAGGGGGCAAATATGGGCGCGGTCTTCGGCGGCTCAAGCCAGACTATCTTCGGGAGCAGCGGGCCGGGCACCTTCCTTGGTAAAGTGACCACCGGCATCGCCGTCTTCTTCATGCTGACTTCCCTCGTCCTTTCTTATATGGCCGGGCAAAAGGGAAGCAACTTGATGAAGGCAACGGGACGACCCGTTGCGGAAAGGCAACTTCCCGCAACGCCGACTTCGCAACCGGCTGTTCCACAGGTCCCGGGGGTGCAGCAGCCCTTGGCAGCGGTACCGGTTCCGGCGGGACAAGGGCCGGCGGCCAAGACGACGGGTTCATCTCCCGTCCAGAAGGCACCGCAATCGGCTTCCAAACCTGTACCCGCAGCCCCTCAACCTGCTGCAAAGTAGAGTCCCCTGCAAATTGAGGCCGCTTTTCATATTGACAAAAGCCTCTTGAGCATGTAGGGATGTACAGGGAGTTGAACACTGATCTTGCCAATATGTGCCGAAGTGGTGGAACTTGGTAGACACGCTATCTTGAGGGGGTAGTGGGCTATGCTCGTGCCGGTTCAAGTCCGGCCTTCGGCACCATTAATATGCGCAGGGGGTTAGCTCAGGCATGGGTTAACCCCCTTTCACTTTGGGGGGCCCTTGGTCAATGCTTTGATCAAGGGCCCCCAGGAAGCTTTCTATTTTTGACAACTTGTCACCGAGAGGTTGCTCCATGAACAAACTGGCATCCCTGGCTTTCACCCGTATCAGCGCCTGCTTTACCCTCAGCTCCCTGGCGGGGAGCGATACCGCCGCCGCTGTCGTCGCCCTGGCGGAGTTGGATGATATGATCGACGATTTCTATTCCGAGTATAAGGATCTCGTTTCGCCGGAAGAATATGAAGGGGCGAAGAAAAATCCCGACGCCTTCATCGCCCTCATTGACCGGGCACACCTTCATTACGCCAAACTTGAGAACAACGGCAAATAATCTTCCCGAACCATCATGGGCAAGCGCTAAGCCATCTCTTACCCGAAAAGGCAAATCATGCCGGGGGAAAAGGCTTAATCAGCTCCATTATATTGCCGCTGACAACCTTTTCGAAGTCCTCCTCAGGCAGGTTCAGGTCCCGGACCTTGCGCAGTTCGCTGTAGGGTATTCCGAAGGGAAAATCGCTGCCGAAAATGAGCTTGTCGGCACCATATTTATCGAGAAACATGGTCATCTCCCGCCTGGTAGCCAAGGCGGTATCGGCGTAGACATTACCCTGATCCCAAACCCCGGAGTGAAAAAGGGCGTAAAAGCCGCCGTTCAACCCCCCCAGATGCGGAATAATCACCGGCGTCTGCCCGTTGATTCTCTGAATCAGGGACAGGGTGTTTCCATAGGACTCCTCAAGGACAATGGGCAGTTGCAGCCGGTAAACCTCCCTCAGAAATGATTCGCAGCGCGGATCATCGTAATGGTATTCCGGCTCTGAATCGTGGCGATGCCACTTGACCCCCCGGTACCCCTTTTTCAATTCCTCCTTCGGGAAATCGTTCCAAACAAAATAGTAGGCAAAAATATTTTCTTCGCCATGCTGAGCGTCGAGGAGGTACCGGTTCGCCCGCTGCCGGCAAGCAACCCAGGAGGCGCTGTCCACAAAGTGATAGTTGTAACGGTCATAGATGTCTTCCACCGGGGCGTATAAACAGGCCCCTTCAATCCCTCCCTGGTCGAGATAGCCTTTGATCATGCTCAAGGGCTGATTCACATTCTGAATACCGCAATGCATGTGGGCGTCGATAATTTTTATTGCCATATAATACCTTCCTTTTCCGGCCATATTTCGATCTCCATCCGGTCACAGATGTCAAGGATGGACTCTTCGTAGACATAAGGATAACCAAGGGACACGAAAAGCTTTTTCATTTTGTCGTTCCGGGAATCAAGTAGGATTTCGATCCGGGAGACGCCGTGTCGATGCATCACCATAACAACCTTTTTTACCATGATCTTGCCGATCCCCCTGCCCTGCCAATCGTCGCGTAGGACAATCGTCAGCTCCGCCCGGCTCTGGTCCGATGAGGCAATCGCCCGGCATACGCCAACGATTCGCTCTTCCCTTTCCTCCTCGATTACCGCCGCCAGGGCGAATTCCGTAACGTAATCGATGTGAACAAGATGATATACCTGCTCCGGTCTTAACTTCTCCATGTGACTGAGAAAACGATAGAATATCGACTGGGGCGACAGTCGGCCGAAAATATCGAGAATCAGCGGACCATCGGTCGACTTAATAGGACGGAGAAAAACCAGCTCTTGACCAACGGTGAGCCATTCTTCGTACTGGGCGGGGTAATGGTGATAGTAATCAAAGGAGACCATAGAGCCATTATACGATCGGAGCCGGGCCTGTCAAATCCTTTACGTTAGCGTCACCTCGATTGGTATGGTCAATAGATACAATTCTCCGATTTATGTCGATCCGTGCCCGGCGGATTAGTTGACATCTCCGTAAAATGGTCCTATATTAAGCCAAAATACCGTGTTCCAATCGGACGTCAACCGGTAAACCAAAGCAAACAACCCTTAAACTGATAGGCAGAACAGAGATATGCGGAAACATCCTCTCAAGGTGCCCATATGAAGCCTCCGGGGGGCCTCGCTCCTCCGGAGGTTAAAAGGATCATTGCGGACAGGGTAAGTCAAATCCTTATTACCCGCAAGGAGGTGAGCATGATGTATTTCATGATGATCTGTACCTGGGACCCTAAAGACGAAAGAGAAGTGAGAACCAGAAGGGCAACATGGGAATGGCCGGAAGATGTACAAGTCATCTCTGAGTTTTACGACCTGCAGGGATGCCGGACAATCTATGTTGTAAAATCGGACGCCAAAGGCCTCATCGCCGCCCGGGCGGCCTGGATCGATGTATTGTATTTCGAGATTTTCCCGGTTTACCCAGTCGGCGATACAAAGGAGAGGCTGATGAAGTAAGTTGTGGCGTGGCCTTCACAGTGTATATCAGGAAAGGAGGGAAACCATGTCAACACTTGAACTGACCCGCGAAGAAGAGAGACATCTTCTTGAGATCCTGGAAAGATACTACCCGTCTTTGCGAATCGAGGTTGTCAACACGGATGACCGTGAATTCCGACGGGCGCTGAAGCAGAGAGAATCCTTCATGAAAGACCTCATCACCCGTTTGAAAGCAGCTCTGGCTGCCTAAAGACGGGAAGCCAAAAAAAGGCAGGCGGAGATCCTGCCTTTTTTTCTGCCTGCCGGCATTACCACCAATTTATTGAATAAAAAGCGATTTTGTTCTATTATAAAAAATGGGGATGCTGCAATGCAGGAGTGAAGACTCAGGAAGACTATCTCAGAGGGACATGAATCCAAAGTCGGCATCGGCCCTGGTATGGGCTTCGGCAATCATCAGCGTGGTTGGAATGTTAGTCATGTCGCCTGCGGCCGGATTCGCGCTCTATGTTGTCGCCATCATTCTTTCGATAGTTCCGATAGTATCCGGCCCCAAGGTGACACGTATTGCCGCCGCCGCAGTATGTATAATCTCCCTCACCCTTGCCTGCCAGTGCTATCCTGCGTTCGAGAAAGAACGCGATGCTTACCGAAAACGCGCCGAAGCCAGGTCCATCAAAGTACCCACGCAATCAACCGTGGAACAGCAGGATAAAAAATAAGTTCGCCCTGTTTAGACCATTTTCCCGCTTCCTCGATTAAGTTTTCTTATTGGCAATAATGCTAACCAGAACACCGATTATCGTAATGACACCACCCATAATCTGCATAAAATAGATCTCTTCATGAAGAATGAGAACGGAAAACATGACACCGAAAACAGGTACCATATTCATTAGAATTACTGCGAAGCTCGACCTCACATGTCTTAAACCATAGGCATATAAGTAGAAGGCGATCAAGGAACAAAATAATGCCAAATATATCAATGCAATCATAGAATCTGTAGTAGGAATTGTCCACTGGTCAATCTCAAGAAAAATGAGCGGTAGAAATCCAATTGCTCCAGATGTGAGTTGATAGAATGTAACCGTGGTCATCGGGTAATGTGATACCACCCTACTCGTAATAAAGTTGTAACAGGCCCACACAAAACCTGCCAGCACAAGTAATAAGTTACCAAAAAGTCTGTCTGTTGCTTGTGATGATAGCTGATTTACGGTGACAATCATATATACACCAGCGATTGCCAGCCCCACACCGATATATGATATCGTTGGAAATTTCACTCGAAAAAACAGTGTTTCAAGTAACATAGTTATTGCCGGGTAGGAAGCTATGATCAGCGCAGCGTCGGCGGCCGTACTGTATTTAACTCCAATGTTCTCAAGAGAAAAGTAAACGGTAATGCCCAAGAATCCACTTGACAAAAGTTTGGCCAAATCAATCGGTGTTGGTTTTTCAATATTTTTTCTTATTGCCAAAAAAGACCCAAGTATTACTGCCGCCAAACCAAACCGAACCAAACCAAGACTAAGTGGAGGAAATGATTTCAAGGCAATTTTGGTCGCCACGAAAGACACGCTCCAGATTAAGATTGCTATAATAATAGATAAAAGGTAAATGTTTCCATGTTTATTGTGTGTTGACGTGTCCAAATGATTCTGTCCAAATTTTTGTGTGCGCTTATTTGTCTAATCTGAGTCGTAAATTGAAAGAGCCATGGCCATCGAGACCATGGCTCTTTCATTCGACGAAGTTCTGTTATTAGCGACCGCTCTTGAAATCGTCTCTCACCAGCTCTCTGGCAATTATCATTCGTCTTATTTCTGAGGTACCGGCACCGATTTCCCACAGTTTCTGATCTAGAAAATGTCTGGTCACAGCGTATTCCTGACAGTAACCATAACCGCCATGAATCTGGATGGCATCGAGACCAATCTTGGTTCCCATCTCACCGCAGTAAAGAAGCGCAGCAGCAGCCATGCGGTCAAGATCCGTTCCTTTGCCGCCGACCTTAATTTCCAGTGAATCGCAGTAAGCTGCCGCACTGTAAGCCATCCATTTGGAAGCGAGATAACCGCAATACATATTTGCGAGTTTTTCCTGGATGGCCTGAAACGAGGCAATAGGTTTACCAAACTGGACCCTTTCCTTGGCGTACTTGAGGCTCAGTTCGAGGCAGGACCTCTGGGAACCCAAAGTACAGCCGGAGAGGGTAATTCTTTCGGTGCACAGACCGCTAGTCAGAACGGCGACGCCCTTGTTCAGACCACCTACCAGGTTTTCTTCAGGCAGTTCCATGTCTTCAAAAGTGACAAGACCTGTAGGGGAAGTCCTCGCGCCCCATTTCTTAATCTTCTTACAGGAGAACCCCTTCTGTTTTTTGGGATAGAAAAAAAAGGTGGATATTCCGTGAGGACCTTTTTCCGGATCGGTCTTAGCATAGAACACCATGAAGTCCGCCACTGGACTATTGGTGATGAAGATCTTACTGCCGTTAACGATATATTTGTCGCCTTTCTTTACGGCTCTTGTGGCCATGCTCATGGCATCTGATCCGGCATTAGGTTCAGTGATTCCAAGGCAACCAATGTACTCGCCCGTGCATGATTTCGGGAGTACTTCCATTTTCTGCTTCTCGCTTGCATTACGGCGGAAATTGTCAAAACAAAGCGTCTGGCTTGCGCCAAACGTCATGGAGAGGGCATTGCTCACTCTCGCGATGGTTTCATAAACAAGAACCGTTTCTACATAACCAAGGCCGGCACCTCCATATTTTTCATCAAAGACGATACCACTGACGCCGAGTTTTCCAAGCTCCCTGAAGAGTTCTTTCGGCATCTCGTCTACTTCATACGCATGCTCCATCCGGGGCTCAAGCCACTTGACCGCCCATCTGTGTACATTATCTTCAAGCATCCGTTGTTCTTCTGTGAAATTGAAATCTAATGACATAGTTATTACCTACCTTATTTAAGTTATTTTAGAAGTGTAACTCCTAAATCAATTTCAGTTTTCGCGCTTCTTCCTTGAGTTCACCACGGAAGTCCGGGTGAGCAATGGCAATTAGTTCGTTGGCACGTTCCCTCAGAGTCTTTCCTTTAAGCATAGCCACACCATACTCCGTCACAATGTGATGAACTTCTGTCCGGGGAGTCGTCACGACAGCAC
>Ga0209749_1001348_pt1 | contig 22513 bp, 16 predicted proteins | sample EPASupsiteSAE347_FD_187267 | JGI IMG/M metagenome (GOLD analysis project Ga0209749, IMG submission 187267) | Bioremediated contaminated groundwater from EPA Superfund site, New Mexico - Sample SAE3-47 (SPAdes) (version 2) | ecosystem: Environmental > Aquatic > Deep subsurface > Groundwater >...
TGCGGGCGAATGCCGGTGGTTCAAGCAGCTTACTACCAGGGGGTGAAGCACGAAAGGAATACCTCTTGTGCTTCGCACCCGGGCAACAAGTTGCCCGGGCCACCCCCCTCCCGCATCTTCCCTTCCTTGACGCCCCTTGTGCCCTTCAGGTCCCTTGAATTAACGCCCGTGCGCGGGAGCGTGGGAACGGGGGGGGGGAACGAACTTACGGCGCGAAGATCTAGTACAGGTGGGCGCAAGTTCGTGACCAGTTGCGGATGAAGCTCCCGTTCGTTCTGAGCGAAGTAAGCCCCGCTCGTTGGCGGGGCAAGGTGTTTGGTAAGAAACAGCGAGTAGTCCATCGGAGCTGTTTGGCGTCTTTTCGGGGGCTGAGGAAGATAACGTAAGTCATTGATTTTCCAGGTCCTGAAAAGTTGTTTCTTGAGAGGTATCGAAGCATGAACGGCGCCGTGTTCACCCTTCGATACAAGGGCGAACGGTTTGGCAGCATTCACAAATGGACACGGGCTTACGCCCGGCTGTACTAGATCATGGCGCTATGATCTAGTCAAACTCAAGAACAGTCCACAGGCAGGTAGCTCGGTTTCATCAGGTGGAAAAATGACTCCTTATTTTGTCTCTTTTTATCCTCAAGTTCCCATGGAAGAAAATCTTTCGGTATTCCAATCCCTGGATTCTCCGGAGGTTCAAAAACTCCTCGCAGAGGCAGCGGGAGTGGTGATTCCGCGATATATCCTGCCCAGCCGCTATGAGACCATCATCAAATTCGCCAGACATTGGTTTCCCCATCTGAGGGCCAAGCATGCCTATGAAGGTAAGATTCGTCAAATCAGGCTCTTTCGGGAATTGAACATTCGGCATCCCGAGAGTCTGCTTTTCGAGAATTCCGCCGAGCTGTTGAGCCATTTCAACAATGCGGGAGCCCCTTGGGAATACCCGTTGGTGTTGAAAGGTGATCTGGGCGGCGGGGGGAGTGCCGTATTTCCCATCTATTGCCACGAGGATGTAAGCCGGCACATCGGAAAGATTCCCCCGGACCAGCCGATTCTTCTTCAACGCTGGGTGGAGCACGGCGGGAAGGATCTGCGTGTCGTGACCTACGGCCAGGATTTCGCCGTAAGCTATTTTCGTGTCGGTGGCGGGCAATTCTACAACAATGTTTGCAGGGGCGGCCGGATGGACCACGACGGCTGGCCCGAGCAGCAGGCGAAGGGAGTCGAAGCCTCCCAGGCTCTTTGCCGCCGTGCCGGGATCGATATCGCCGGATTCGATCTCATGTTTCCGGACGAAGGGGAGCCCGTTTTTATTGAAATCAATTTCAACTTCGGGCGAAAAGGGCTCGGCGGGATGGCCGGGCACCGAAAATATGAATTCGAAGCCGTAATGAAGTGGCGCGAGCGACGCTTGAGAGAGCTCAGCACCAACTAAAATTTGCCGTCGAGAATTCGACTGGCTTCGCAGGCGTCGGCGTTTCCAGCCTGGCATTGATTCATGATCTGCAGACGGCGGAGGGCCGTTTCCTTGACGTCGCGCGACCGTTGTGCTTCGTAAAACCAGTTGACGAGGGCGGAAACGTTGCCTGGCTTCGCCTTTTGAGCACACACCGGAGTCGGAGCCCGGCATTCCAGTGAAGCACAAAAAACCAGTATGCTGACGATAAGGAGTAGTCTTCTCATAGGCTCACCTAGTTCTTGACCAGACTTGCGGGGATTCTCTTCTCTTCATCGAAGCTCCGCAGGACCACGGTTCTCATCGTGTGCGGGTCTTGGGTGTCCTGCATCGTCCCGCCGCCGGACCACGCCATGCTCAGCTCCCGGTAGTAACTGGTCAGCACGATGTTCATACGGAGCTTCATTCCGGGCTCGAGACGCTTCAGGCCCAGATCTTCGGCGGAAAAAAAGGCTTCCAGGGCCATATGAGGCAGAGACTTGTTGAGACGCTGAGCACGTCCGGAGATGGAGAGCAGCTCGGGCTGTTTTCCATCTTCATAGCGATAGAGGCGTGGGACTACATCGAAGCCGTCAGGAAGCGCGGGGTTGGGCTCGGGCACGAGGTAAATGGCGTAGTGGTGCACATGTCCGTCCGTTTCGACCATCAGGTGAAGCTGAAAGGCTTCGGAAACGGGAAACTCGCCTCGATAGGCCAGGAATTTGGGGTCCACGTAGGTGTTTGCAAGGCTTGCCAGGTAGATTCCCTCCGGAGTCCAGGTCAGGTGCACGTCACCAAACGGAACGTAGGGCTCGGGGGCTTGAAAACCGACGAGGCGTGTCTCTGCCTTGTCCCAGTCCATCAGCGATTGATCGGTAACATCTATGGGGCTCGATGCGCGCCTGAGGGGAGTGATCTCATCCACGTTCGATACAGGCGTGGAAGGGGTATCGGCTGAAGCGCCTTCAAGCTTCTCCCGCGGCCCCACCACCAGCTTTACGAGACTCGCATCCCTTTCCGAGGCGAGCTGAACGCTCTGCTGGTGTAGCGCCTCGAGGTTCGGATTGATCTGACTGAAGACGTTCGTTACTTCTTCATAGGGGCGGTTGGCCGTGTCAATGAGTCCCATATTGTAATCCTCGCCGTCCTCGCGTCCTCCGAGGGGCTCGTCACAGTATTGAAACCAGTGTGCTCCGACTACGTTGGGAAAACGGGCAAAATTGCGGATGGCGCCGGCCACGCCGCGCGCGCGCTCGGCCTGACTGGCGACCGTCATGAGGTGGCCCGGTTTGGGATGCGGGCTGCGAGCCGTTTCATTGCGGTTCCCCGTTCGATTTTCAGCGGCGGCGAAGAAAAACTCCGTGATCAGAACCGGCTTATCGATCAGGCGCCGCAGACCGTCAAAGTAGTACGGAGCAACCCAGCCGTCCGGAACGTCCACATTGTAGTTGGTGGAAATGACATCGACGTTGTCACCCATGGCAAGCACTGCATCCTGATGGTAGTAAAGGGGAAGACGATCTCCGAGGATCAGTGCTCCGGGGTGGGCCTGCCGGATGGCATCGTGCATGAGGCGATAATAGCGCTGTGTGCAAAGGTACATGAAGCGATCCACCAAACGAATGCCCCGTCCGCCGGGGCGCAGCCTTAGCTTCGCATCGGCGTTCTTCAGATCGGCAAAGCTCGAGATCCGGCCTTCGGGCACCCAGTCTTCCAACAGGCGCTCCCACTCTCCACCATAGTGGTCATAGAGCAACTGCCACAGTACCCGTTTGGTAAAGTTGTCCCATCCCTTGCCCAGATACCACTCGAAAAGGGGCGAATTCCACCAGCCCACTTCGTTGTCGCTAAAATAGCCCAGGAGCTGCGGATCGTCCCGATACGGAGCCGTCAGTCTCTTGGCCCCTTCCATTGTGGTCTTTTCCATGGAAGGATCGAAGGGATCGAACCAGTGGAATTTGCTGTTCCGGCCCAGCTCGAGATCAACGGTCAGGGCCAGCGGGATAGCTCTGGAGGGATCGGACCAGCCGCCTCTCGTATTGAAGCCCCAGCTCGTCAGTTGCTTTCCCGCCGCCCAATGCCATGCTTCGAGAGACGGATAGAAATTGCGGCAATAGTAGGCTTCTTTCCGGCAGCTCTTCTCGTTGTCTTTTCCTCCATCGATAAAGTTGACCCCTTTGGAGTAGAAAAGCTTTCCGTCAGGACTCTTCAACCAGTAAACCCCGTCCTTCCGGTCCGTGCTCCATCCGGAATGGCTCCGTGCCGGCTGCTTTGCGCCCGCGGGGGCTTCCGGCGCACGATTTACAGGCTCTGAAATCACGTCCGATGCCGATATCGCACCTGGCACGCTGAGCGCCAGGAGGATGAAAAGACAGGTAACTACGCGGGCCATGTCGTTACTTCCTTCTGAATAAAAGTCCGTAGGGGGAGGATACTATCTTGCAATATGGTGATCCGAAGCACCTTCGATGGGAGACTTAACTGTTGGGTCGTCTGAAGTGTGAAGCGTAATCCAGGGGCGCGGACATGATTTGGGCCTGATTGAGGCGCCCGAAAAGCTCATAGGGGATGAGGAACTGCTCCATGAAATCATGCAAGAATTCCTGTTGCGTTTCATGGGCAAGGAGCGCCCTTTGCTTGGTGGCCACTTCTTCCAACGTCAGCGGCAGGTTGAGCCATTTGGCGGAAGCCAGAAGCCCGGTAGAGGCTCCGGACCCGCCAAAGCCGGCCTTCTTGATCTGCCTTGCCCAGGCGACCGAGGAAGGGTAATCGTAATAATGCACCAGATAAGTGTAAGCTTCCATGCGGTCGAAAGTCGCCCCATGCTCCTGCCTGAGCTTGCGCAGCGCATCCAGTACGAAGGCTCCCGTTGCGCAGTGATCGGGATGAGTATCCCTTGGATCGGGTATAATGATCCAGTCCGGCATGAAGTCCCGGATTGTGCGAGCGATCTCGTTTTTGAGGTCCACACCGGTATACTTCACTTTCTGACTCAACACTTCTTTGTACTTGGGATGGTCAAAATGCGTATGAGGAGACACATAGGGTCTGCGTGCGGACCAGTACCCCGCCCACAAATCGTCGACACCGTCATCCGGAAAGCCCAAAAAGATTCCGTCCGAGGGCTGCAGCCCCAATTCGGATATGGCATGGACCGCCTCCTCATGGCGCCGCTCTCCATATTCGATGAAATCTTCACTCGTAAGCCCCACCCCTTGGAATTCCTTCCTAAGCGCCGCCACGTATCCATCGCCGTTGGTCACAAAAACAACGCGGACCTTGCCATCCCTTTGCAATACACGCTGCATGAGTCCCCCGGCGGCCAGAGACTCATCGTCGGGGTGGGGAGCGAAGACCATCACCCGGACTCCGATGGGAACGTTCATTTCCTTGTTGGACAAAGACAAATGGGAGGCCGGCGTGGCCGGAGATTCATCGGGGGGAGACTCGAAGGCCGAAAAGCCGTAGTGGTGTGGTATGACCGCGTCCGCAACCACAAAACGTGGCAGGCCGGAGGTATAGGAGGCAACGGAGCCCTGCGCCTGAGCATCCGAGCTTCCCGACGATAGACCCATGACAAGCAGGAACACTCCCGCAAGCCACGTCACTACTGCCGAGCGCCTACTTTTCCAAAACCGTTTCACATTTATTCCTTCGGCAAAAAAACGGACACACAAGGTGCCGGGATTTCTTCTACAGTGCTGTCCGCTGATTCAACGAAACCGCCGGCCCGTTCACTGCCATAAAGAAGCATGATCCATGCAAACATAACCCAAGGCCTAATATAAATGAAGAGCCCCGCCGTGGAAAGATAAAAACAAGCATGGCTCATACTCATTCACCGACTCACCGACTCCCGATCTTCGTCCACGCTGAACTGCGTGCGGTACAGCGAAGCGAAAGGCCCCTGGCGGTTTACCAGCTCCTGAAAGGAACCGCTCTCGACGATTTCTCCCGAGCGGAGCACGATGATTACGTCGGCCTGTCGCACGGTCGAGAGGCGGTGGGCGATGATGAAAGTTGTACGGCCGGCAGTCAACTGGTTGAGGCCATCCATGATGAGAGCTTCCGTTTCGGCATCCACGGAAGACGTGGGCTCATCGAGGATCAGGATAGGGGCGTTCCGCAGGATAGCCCGGGCTATGGTAATCCGCTGCCGCTCCCCTTCCGAGAGCGTGGCGCCCTGTTCGCCCACGATCGTGTCATACCCGCCGGGGAGGCGCTCGATGGATGCATGGATACGGGCAAGGCGCGCGGCTGCGATGATCTCCTCATCGGTGGCTTCGGGGCGACCGTAGGCAATGTTTTCCCGGATGGTCATCGGGAATACCAGGGGGGGCTGAAGGACCATGGCGATCTGGCTGCGCAGGGACTTGAGCTGATATTCACGGATATCGACGCCGTCGATCATCACTCTCCCGGTCTGAGGATCGTAAAAGCGCGGCAGAAGGCTCACGAGGGTCGATTTGCCCACTCCGGTGGGACCCACGATAGCCACTTTCTGCCCGGCCTCCACGTGGAGACCGACGTCCTTCAAAACCGGCTGTTCAGAGACGTACTGGAAGGAAATCCCCTCCCAGGTAACGGTTCCCTTTGCTCCTTCCTCGGGAAAAACTTTCGCGCCTTCCTTGAGGTCCCGCTCGACATCGAGAACCTCGAAGACGCGCTGCACGCCGGCTTTGGCGCCCTGCAAAAGTCCCCAGGTCTGGCTGATGGTGTTGATGGGGCCGTAGAGAGAAGCCAGGTATGTCGTGAAGATCACTATTTCTCCGACCGTGAGAGCGCCGGAGAGAACGTGCTGTGCCCCGGTCCAAACTACCAAGGCTGTCCCCAGGGCCATCACCACGTTGATCACGCCCGAATAGAAAGTCTGGAGCGTGTAGAGACGCAGGCTGGCGCCAAGGCTTTCCTGGCTGGCAGCCATGAACCTCCTGTGCTCTTCTTCTTCCTTGGTGAAGGCCTGCACGATGCGTATGGCCGACATCCCGCGCTGGACGACCGAATAGACCTCGCTCTCCTGCTCGCGCGCAAAGGTCGCGGCTCTCGTGATCTTCTTGCTGATCATGGAAATGGAGGCGAGCAGCACCGGGCATACGCTAAGGGCAAGAAGAGTCAGCAACCAGTCGAGGCGGACCATGATGATGAACATCCCGACCAGCAGCACCAGTGCCGTGACGATGGGAAAAACGCCGTTCATGGTGAGGCTTTGAATGGCATACGTGTCGGCGGTGACGCGATACATGAGATCCCCCACCTGGCGCCGGTTGTGGAAGGCAAGGGAGAGCCGCTGCAGGTGGTTGTAAAGATCCCTGCGCAGATCGTTCACCATCCGCTGCCCTATTTTGATCGTGGTATAGTTGTTGATCACGGTGAGGCCGCCCAGAATCAGGTAGATCAGGACGAGCCCGACGCACACCAGTATGAGAAGCGTGTCACGGGAATAGCCTTGAGCAAATTCCCAGGGTACGGGATTGTCGCTCAGCACGTTGTCGATAATGATCTTGAGCGGCCACGGCTTCATGAGCTCACAGGCGCTGATCATAAATACCTGCGCAAGGGCGATGAAAAAAGGGAAGCGGTATGGCCAGATGTACGGTAGGACTTTGCGTTTCATGAAAACCACCAGTTCGATTCGCTATCGATTCCAAGTCAAACTGAGCTTTTCACCGCAAAGACGCAGAGAGCGCAGGGAAAGCGCAGAGAAATCTCACGATAATTCCAACAACCCTCTGCGTCTTCTCTGCGCTCTCTGCGCCTCTGCGGTGAACACCCACTACCTACGAAGTCTTTTCGGACGGGTTGATGGGAGTAAGCCCCTCTTTTCTCGAGACGATCTCCATCACGTGATGCATCACACGCCCCAGACGGATCTTGTGGTTCACTATAAAGGCGGCATTGACCGTGCCTGCCGCGACGACTCCGGCGACCAGCTCCGGGATCTGAAAGGTCCATCCGGCAAGAAAGACGACGCAATAGGCGGCAAGGGCCATAGCTGCCGGCTTCGAGAATCTGAGGGAGCACCGGACTCTCAGGAACCGCTTGTTCCCTCCATGATTTTCGCTGCATACCTTGATCATGGCCCGAGACCAGATCCCGCGCGAGATCTTCAGATCCCAGTCGTTCCAGCCCTGATCGATGGTTACGAAATACTTACGGGGGAGAAGAAAATCCATGATTCCCTGGAGAAGGCTTTCCTTCTCCTTGCCTTCCTCGTTCCAGTAGTCCAGAAAAAAGGCCCGCTCATGCCAGGAAATAACGGGCTTCTGCCCTGCCCTTTCAAACCTGATGGGCTCCACCTCAGTGTAACCTGAAATGCGCCAGCGATATCTTTCAAAGCTGCGCACCAAGGGCCCCAGGTAGATGAGCAGCGCGATGAGCAATCGAGAGCGGATTCCCTTGAAATTTGGATCGATGGTGGCCTTGAAAGCACCGGAGAGGGAGCGGCCCAGTGAGAAGAGGAGCGGGGCCGCGCCCAACAGCAGGGAGCCGTCGGTGAAAAGCGCATAGAGGAGGACCAGGGCGGAGGCCAGATTCCATTCAAGGGTAAGCGGCAGATAGGAGACGAGGGAAATTGGAGGCTCATAGAGCGTCTGAAAGAGGCCTCGACCGAATACGCCCGAGTAAATGACGGCGCGCCTCGAAAGAAGCGAAGACGAGAGGTCTCCGTAGATTCTTCCCAGCCACCGGGTCTGTCCCAGGAGGTTGAAACGGTATGGATGCTTGAAATAAACGAGGGCTTCCGCCTTCCCGTAGCCGCGCTGCTGCTTGAGGTACGCACCGATGGTGTTGCGGCGGAAATGCCAGACTACGGCTGAAGGACAGAATCCGATCTGATAGCCTTCGTTTTGAAGCCTCCAACAGAGATCCACGTCGTCTCCGGCCACGCGAAAGTGAGGATCGAAGCCCGAGAGGCTCAGCAGGACGTCGCGCCGGAAGGCCATGTTGCAGCCGGCGATGTGCTCGGCAACGTCGTCGCTGAGGAGCACATGAGTCGGCCCGCCAGGAGACGCCGCCACGCAGGAAGGAATCCGTGAATCTTCGGGAGGCGGAAAATTGGGACCGCCTACCGCTGAAAGCCCGGAGGAAAGGAACTTCGCCACCAAATAGGTGAGCCAGTCGGGGTCCGCCATGCAATCGGCATCGGTAAAGGCAATGATCTCCCCTTGTGCCGCCCCGATACCGACGTTGCGAGCTACACTCAGGCCTTTGTTTTCCTGGCTGATGATGCGAACGTGGCCATGGGCCTGCGCGATTTCGAGAGTTCCATCCGTGGAGCCGTCGTTTACCAGGATCACCTCGTAGTCGGGGTAGCTGAGCGTCTTCAAGGCAGCCAGGCACATATCCAGGGTTCGCTCGGCGTTGTAGGCGCAAACGACCACCGAGACTTTCGGATACTGGGAAAGGGCCGGAGGCAGAGCTTCCGTATAACGCTGCTGTACCGCGTCGAAGGAAGGCTTTTTATTGCGCTCCGCATCCACCACTCCGAAAGCCCAGTCCGTCATGGCGTAGCCTCCCGTGAACCACTCGTCGGTCCAGGAAAAGACCGTCGTTCCGGCGACTCCCATTTCGAAGCTTGCCCGCACCTGCCATGAAAGAATCTCCCCTTGGGCTTCCTTTCCCTCGCGGATGGAATCGATCCCAAACTCGGTCATAACCAGAGGCTTGTCACCGGCCAGGTTCTGCAGACGGGATAAATACCTCCGGAAATCGCCTTCTCGATGCAGGTAGACGTTGAAGGACACAAAATCCGTAAAGTCCACCTGAAGATACTCGGTGGATGGAAAGTTGGCGTAGCTCACCAGGCACGCCGGATCTACACCCTTTGCCGTATCCATCAGGCTCATGAGAAAAGATCTTATGCGCTCCGGCCCATGCCAGCGAATGATGTCCGGAGGAATCTCGTTTCCCAGCAGATAGGCAAAAACGCCCGGGTTTCCCCGGCATGCCTTCACACCACCCGAGATCGCCTTCCGGATGTCCGCCTTGATAGCCGGGGATTTGAGAAAGCAGACGTGCTCCATCCACGGAATGCCGACCAGGACCCTGAGGCCGTTTTCAGCCGCCGCGTCCAGCAGCCATAAAGGAGGAACGGTAAAGGTGCGCAGGCAATTGGCACCCATTTCCCGCATCAGGGCAAAGTCCTTCTCAACCATCGGCTTTTCCGGAAATGAATCGCCATGAGAAGCCGTGACGAAGGGACCGTAAGTGACGCCCTTCAGAAACAGCTTTTCTTCTCCCAAAAAGAAGAACTTGCCTCGCACGGTAGGCGTCTGGGCATTCCCGGCGGCACCGGCCCCGAAATTTCCGCTCTTGAATGGATTCAATATCTTAAATGGATTGACTATCATGATAGCAGCATTACCGCCTTTTCCGAAAGGGGGCAAAAAGGGAAGCTTCGCTTCCCCACTCGAACCACGCCATGTCCAACTATACTTACTTCAAGATGAGACGTGGGGATATCTAGCCTAATAAGGTGAGCGAAGCAACCAAAAACTATGCGTACCGTGCCTGGAGCCATGGGGGTTGGAGTTAGGGATTGTCAAAAATACGGGAATGGATTACAGTAGCTCCGTTTTAAGCGAGGTAACATGTCGGAGATTCTCCGATATTCGATGGCATAGCCTGCGGGAGCTTCCGGCAGGTTATTTCATTTGAACAACATGCGAAAGGAATGAATGTACATGCATCTTCGTAAACGCTGTGCCGTAACCGGCGGTGCCGGATTTCTCGGTTCTCATCTGTGTGAGCGACTTCTCAAGGACGGCCATGACGTCCTCTGCGTGGACAACCTCTACACGGGGAGCAAGCGCAATATCGTGCATCTCCTGGGCAATCCTTACTTCGAGCTCTGCCGCCACGACATCACCTATCCGCTGTACGTGGAAGTGGATGAGATCTACAATCTGGCCTGCCCAGCCTCACCCATCCACTATCAGAATGACCCGGTGCAGACCACAAAGGTGAATGTGCACGGCTCCATCAACATGCTGGGGCTGGCTAAGAGAGTCAAAGCGAAGATCATGCAGGCTTCGACGTCGGAAGTCTACGGAGACCCCAAAGTGCATCCTCAAAAGGAGACCTACTGGGGCCACGTGAATCCTATCGGCCGCAGGTCCTGTTATGACGAAGGAAAACGTTGCGCCGAGACCCTCTTCTTCGACTACTACCGCCAGCACAAGCTGCGGATCAAAGTGGCGCGCATCTTCAACACCTACGGCCCCCGCATGCATCCCAACGACGGCCGGGTGGTTTCCAACTTCATCATTCAGGCCCTCAGAAGCGACCCCATCACCATCTATGGGAAGGGCTTACAAACGAGATCCTTTTGCTATGTGGATGATCTGATCGAGGGCTTCATCAGGCTCATGAAGACCCCCGATACCTTCACGGGCCCCATGAATCTCGGAAACCCCGGAGAATTCACCATCATGGAGCTGGCCGAAAAAGTTTTGCAAATGACGGGCTCACGCTCGGAAATCATCTTCAAGCCCCTGCCCGAAGACGATCCCATCATGCGCAAACCGGACATCACCGTTGCCAGCGAAACGACGGGCTGGGAGCCTAAAGTGCCGCTGGATGAGGGCCTGCGCAAGACGGTAGACTACTTCGACAACCTTTTGCGCTCGGGAGACATGGACATAAGCAGCGGTATCGTCTGAGAATGACCTTCTCTGCTCTCTCTTTCACCGCAGAGGCGCAGAGAGCGCGGAGAAAACGCAGAGAGTCATGGAATTCTCGTGAAATTTCTCTCTGCTCTCTTTGCGTCCTCTCTGCGCTCTCTGCGTCTCTGCGGTGAAAAGCTCAGTCAATGCCCGCGAGGTGATACCGATGATCATACGCTGCTATGGAGCAAGGGGATCGATACCGGTTTCGGGGGAAGAATACCTGAAATACGGAGGAGATACCACCTGCCTTGAACTGCGCGGCAAAAACGATGACGAGATCATCATTGTAGATGCCGGGTCCGGAATCAGGCGGCTGGGGAACAAACTGCTCGCCGAGCAACGCTTCGTCTTCAGTATAATCTTCACCCACTCCCATTGGGATCATATCCTCGGCTTTCCTTTCCTGAAGCCTCTTTTCAATGAAAAGACAGTCCTGAATCTCATGGGGTGTGAGTTAGCGCAGGGCAATATCCACAAGTTATTGTCAAAAGCCATGAGCGCACCGCTCTTTCCCGTCCAGTTCGATCAGGTCAAAGCAAAAATCCAGTACAAGGGAGCCTGTCCAAGCAGCGCTCACGTGGGCTCCATCGGGATTTCCCCCATCAACCTGAGCCATCCCAATATGGGGCTGGGATACAAGTTCGCGGAAGAGGGAAAGACCTTCGTCTTTCTGACCGATAACGAGCTTCGCTTCAGACACAGGGGCGGGAGAAGCATTGAAGAATACGTAAAGTTCGCTCAGGGTGCGGATCTGCTCATACATGACGCGGAATATACCCCCGAAGAATATGAAGCAACCCGCGGCTGGGGACATTCCACCTACGTCGATGCCCTCCAGGTGGCGCTCAAGGCCAGAGTGAAGGCCTTCGGGCTCTTCCATCACAACCAGGATCGAAATGACGCCGACCAGGATAAAATCCTTCAACAATGCCTTGAGATCATCCAAAGAGAAAAAGCTGACCTGGAATGTTTCGTTGTCACCCAGGCAACCGAAATCAGGCTCTGAGCTACCGAAGAGCATCCACCAGCCGCTCCGTCACCTGCTCGCAGGCAAAGATCAGGGACTCCAGATCCAGGATCTGCATTACTCTCGAATCGAAAATGAATTTGGTCTGCGCTTGAAATCCCTCCGTCTTGTCCTCATCCCACCACAAGACGCGAACCGACAGACTGGGCAGAATGTGAAATTCAGCGGCGAAATCCACCGTTTCTCCTCCCACGGAAATCTGCAGTCCCCAAGGAGAGACACCTGACGGGAGCCGATCCATCTTTCCGGCGGACGCAACAGCCAAGGGAATTTCGCAATGATTTTTCAGGCTCTTGATCTTCGATACGGAATTTGGAAGGCTTTCCATTCCAACCCACACCCCGGAAGGCTCCGCGGCACCACCGATGATGTAGTTATAAAGCAAGATCTTTTCCCAGGGTGAGAGCTCTCCTTCGGATTTATTTGAAATATCCTCATAGGTTACCTGGACCGGCTCGCCAAAATAGGGAAACGTCAACACCGGCTCCCCATTCCTTTCTTCCAGGGTAGCACCCAGACTTTGAGCGATATTCCGGAAATCACATTTCCTCACTTCCTGGCGAAGGAATTGCAAAGCCTTCTCGAACCCTTCACGCTTCAAGCCGATGCCGGCCCGATGTTGATCGTCGAGATGTTCGCGCACCGCCTCCACGGTCTGTTGGTCCAGATGGGAACAGGCCTCCAGGTCGGCCTGCCCGACGATCACCTGGGTGGAAAAAGCCAGGCAAGAGGCAAACCCGCACTCGCCGCAGTTAGTTTTAGGCGTGAGCTTGTAGAGGTGAAGAGGTGTCAGCCGATTATTCAGTTTCTTTCGATGCTCGTCTTTCATGCAGCCTCCGATGGTCTATTTTGTGAACAACAAACAGTCTGGAAAATAACGCCACAACGGGAGGAAAACAACCTGGCGCGCAACCGGCGCTATTCCAGCGCGGCAGGTGGGCTGAAAAGGCCTTGACAAAGCAGGACGGCTTTTCTATACCTACCGCTCGGTATAGAAGGAGCTGCAGGTCATGCCAATTGAACCGGGAGCTCGATTCGGATTCTCGGAATCATGCAAAAGATATGGAAGACATGGAAAAGAATACCACCGATATCGACGCAGATCAGCACCTGAAACATCCCGGCAAGGGTCGTGCCCCTCGAAGCCTCTTCCAGACCGGGGCTTCCGGTGCAGTGGTCGAGGAGCAGGAAAAGCGGGAGAGCATTCTCTATGCCGCCGCGACTCTTTTTGCCGACAAGGGTTATGCCGGAACGGCGGTCCGGGAGATCGTCGAGGCGGCGGGGATCACCAAGCCCACTTTATACTATTATTTCAAGAATAAAGAAGACCTGTACATCAAGCTGATGGATGCGGCCGTGGAGGTCTTCTTTCAAACACTCGACCGGTCCCTTGCCGTGGAAGGAAGCATGAGGAAACGGCTGGTGAGCCTGTTTACGGACATCTACCAGCTCTTCGAAAGTCACCTGGAAATGCTAAGACTCGTGAATTCGATGGTCTACGGCCCGTCCGGCGCCACACCCGCTTACGATATAACCGTGACGCACGCTCACCTGGAGAAGGTCCTCTCGCAAATCCTCGGGGCCGGCGTGGCCGAAGGAGAGCTCTCCGAGGACAACTGGGGAGAGGTGATGTTCCTGCTCATGGGAGTGATGCGAAGCATTCAATGTCACCTGGTGATGAAGAATTTGCCTTTGGCCTTCACCTCGGATCGAATTGTCCGAATCATCGACCTGATTTTTGACGGAGCACGAGCATCGCGGAAATAGATCGCGGGCTCGCGCTCATGAGCCGCAATGGATAAGGGGGAAAGCATGAAGAAGGTCATTACGTGTCTCATCGTTTTGGTTTGTCTCACGACGGGAGCCGGCGTACTGCTGAAGCAGCACAAGGAAAAAACAGTCCAGGCAACGACCACGAGCCCGGCGGTCGCCGTGGACGTCACGTCTCCCACGCGGGAGACGCTGCACCGTGTGGTGGAGGTCTTCGGCAGTTTGTCTCCCAAGATCTCGACTGAAGTGAAGAGCGAGCTCATGGGGCGTATCCTGCGGATGAAAGTGAAGGAATGGGACCTCGTGAAGCCCAAGGATGTACTGGCCGACATCGATCCGGTCGATCTGAAGGTCGTTCTGAGCCGGACTGAAGCCGGTCTGAAGATGGCCAGGGCACAGGTGCTCCAGGCGAAGGTGGATCTCGACCGGGCAAAGCGGGAGTGGAACCGCGCGAGAAAGCTCAAGGAAGGAGGCCTCATCACGGGTCAGGATCTGGATGAGCGCCAGAGCGGCATGGAGTCCGCCGAGGCCAAGCTGGTGCTGGCTCAGGCTCAGGTTGGAGAGGCGGAGGCCCTGGTGGCGGAAGCCCGTGTCAACCTGGATAAAGCCGTCATCCGCGCGCCCATCCAAGGCGTCATTTCCCGCCGCTCTCTGGACGTGGGGGACTTCGTGGATAAAGGCGTCCATCTCTTCACCATTGTGGACAACCGGGCTCTGGATTTTACCGCCAATGTCTCCGCCACGGAGCTTCCTCGGGTGGTGGAAGGGCAGCTTCTCACCTTCACCGTGGATGGTATCCCCAATCGCACCTTCAAGGGATCAGTAAAGAGGGTGAACCCGATGGTGAGCAGCACCGACCGCTCGGGACGCATCCTTGCGGAAGTCGAAAACTCCGATGGGGCTCTCAAGGGGGGGCTTTACGCCCGCGGCCTGGTGATGGTCGAGGAGCACAAGGATGCCCTGGCATTACCCAAAGCCGCCCTGATCAACTGGGACATGGAAAAGGGGACGGCGCGCGTGTTTGTCGTGGATGAGGGCGCTCTGGCCCATTCCCGGCAGGTAACGACCGGCCTCGCCGGCGATGACCTTGTGGAAGTGAAATCCGGTCTGACCGGTGCCGAAAACGTGGTGCTGCGAGGCGGTTTCAATATCCGCGAAGGTGACAGGGTGGAAGTGATAAAAGCGAACTAGAGCTCAAAACCTAAAATCTATCTAAGGCAACCGACATGTTTCTTTCGGAACTTTCAATTCGCAGGCCTGTTTTCGCAACGGTTTTGATGCTCGCCCTCGTGATCCTGGGCATCTTCTCCTACGGACATCTCAACATCGATATGTATCCCGACGTGGAGGTGCCGGTTCTCACCATTACGACGGAATACAAGGGCGCTCCGCCCGAATCCGTGGAACGGGAAGTCACCCGCAGGATCGAGGAGGCGGTGAATCCCATCCAGGGAGTGAAGCATATCTCGTCCACGTCTCAGGAAGGGATCTCGAACATTGTCGTGGAATTTACCCTCGAGACGAAGATCAACGACGCCGCCCAGGAGGCTCGGGCCAAGGTGAGCGCCGTCCGGGGAGATCTCCCCAAGGAAATCGAAGATCCCGTCATCCAGAAGCTCGACTTCTCGGCCGCGCCTATCGTTTCGCTGGCCGTGCGCTCGGATGTCCTTGACAGCCGGGACCTGACCACCCTCGTCGATAAGCGCATCAAAAAGCGTATCGAAAACGTGTCGGGCGTCGGGCGCGTGAACCTCGTCGGCAACACGAAACGAGAGGTGAATGTGTGGCTCGACCCGGTGCGCCTCGAAGCGATGGGGCTGGGGGTGAACGAGGTGGTTTCCGGCCTCTACCAGGAAAATGTGAACACTCCCCTGGGGCGCCTCAACAGGGAAGGCTATGAAATGCCCGTGCGCGTTTCCGGAAAGCCCGAGGAAGTCTCCGGATATCCGGAGATGGTGATAGCCTGGCGCGAGGGACGCCCCATTCGTCTGAAGGATATCGCCGACGTCCGGGATGGCGTCGAAGAGCCCCGTTCTTTCGCCCTCGTCAACGGCTCTCCGGCCGTTGCCCTGGACGTCCAGAAGCAATCGGGCTCGAACACGGTGGCCGTGGCGGAAGGAGTGAGGAAAACGGCCGAGCGCCTCGCCGGAGAATTGCCGCAGGGCGTGCGCATCGAGGTGGTGCGGGACGCTTCCAAATTTATCCGCGAATCGGTCGAGGACGTGGAAACGACACTCGTTCTGGGAGGCTTCCTGACCATCTTCATCGTCTTCTGTTTTCTCAACTCGTGGCGCTCGACCGTGATTACCGGCCTCACCCTGCCCATCAGCGTCATCAGCTCTTTCATCATCATGATGGCCCTCGGCTTTACCCTGAACACCATGACTCTCATGGGCCTGTCGCTGGCTATCGGGCTCCTCATCGATGACGCCATCGTGGTGCGCGAAAACATCGTCCGCCACCTCCAAAAAGGAAAGGACCACAGGCAGGCCTCCCTGGAAGGGACCGCCGAGATCGGACTTGCCGTCATGGCGACCACCTTTACCATCGTGGCGGTTTTCGTGCCCGTGGCCTTCATGAAGGGTATCGTGGGGCGCTTCTTCTACCAGTTCGGAATAACGGTCGCCTTTGCCGTACTGGTTTCTCTTTTCGTTTCGTTCACCCTGGACCCGATGCTCTCCTCTCGCTGGGTGGACCCGGATATTGAAGGAAGCGAAGGAGGAGAGGGAAGCGGTGGAAGGCGGCGGAATCTTCTCTTCAGGACACTCGAGCGCTTCAATCTCTTTTTCGAAGGCGTGGCAGAGCGTTATAGAAAAATCATCTCCTGGTCTCTCGACCACCGCAAGACGGTTCTGGGAATGGGGCTGGCGGCCTTTGTCGGGTCACTTTTCCTGACGCCTCTTTTGGGAAGCTCCTTTTTCCCAACCTACGACCGGGGTGAGTTCCAGGTGGACTTTACCGCATCGCCCGACGCGGGGCTGGAAGAAAGCAGGGGAAGGACCAACGCCATCTTGGACGTGCTGCACCAAATTCCGGGAATTGAAATCACGTACGCTACCGTTGGGGCTGGAGACACGGGAAGCGTACGCCAGGGTACGGTCTATGTGAGACTGAAGGAAAAGAACGAGCGCAGACTCACCCAGGAAGAAATCGAAGCCATGACACGAAACGGGGTCTACAAAATCCCCGGCATCATTCCCGGCATCATCATGGCGGGCCGCATGCACGGCGGATCGCCCCTCACGATGAATTTAAAGGGAGACGACCTCACTGTCCTGAAAGCCTATTCGGAAAAATTCAAGAAGCTAATGGCTGAAGTTCCGGGCGTTGTGGACATCGCCTCGAGCCTCGATCAGGACAAGAGCGAAGTGAGACTTTTCGTGGATCGGGCACGGGCCGTGGACGTCGGAGTTTCGACGGCGCAACTGGTGGAAACCCTGGGACCGCTGGTGGGTGGAAAAGCCGCCACTACCTACGAAGACCAGGACGGAGACGCCTACGACGTGCGTGTGCGGCTGCCGGACGCTTTCCGCAAGAACCCGTCACAATTGGGCCGCCTCACCCTCCTCTCCGTGAAGCCCGACGGGAGCCGCGTGCTGGTGCCCATCGAGGATATCGCTCAGTTCCGTTTGGATATTTCTCCCGCCCAGATCCAGCGTCTCGATCTGCGCCGCCAGGTGACTCTTTCGGCCAACAACGTTGGGGTAGCCCTGGGCGACGCCATAAACGCCATTCGGGAGCGGGTCTCTCGAGTGGGGCTTCCTCCCGGCTATGTCATCTCATGGAGCGGCGAGGCGGAAGACATGGCGGAAACCTTCCGCTACATCTTCGAAGCACTGCTTCTCGCGGTCATCCTCATTTACCTCATTCTGGCCGCTCAGTTCGAAAGCTTCGTCGCCCCGCTTTCCATCATGATCTCGCTTCCCCTCTCCCTGGTCGGGGTCGTGGTGATGCTCTATCTCACGGGGGATACCCTGAATATCATGTCCCTCATAGGACTGATAATGCTCATGGGCCTGGTGACGAAAAACGCCATCCTGCTGGTGGACTACGCCAAAGTGCTGAAAAAATCGGGCATGGACCGAAAGAGCGCCCTGGTCGAAGCCGGACGCACTCGGCTTCGCCCCATTGTCATGACGACGCTTGCCATGATTTTCGGCATGCTGCCCCTGGCCCTGGCCCTGGGACCGGGAGCGGAAATGCGGGCACCCATGGCCCGAGCCGTCATCGGGGGCCTCATCACCTCCACACTGCTCACACTCGTGGTCGTTCCGGTAGTCTACACGGTTCTGGACGACCTAATGCTGGCGATCATCAGGCGGTTCAAATCGAGAAAGGAACAGATGGCGGAATCACCCACTTCATGATCCCAATGATCCCACGCAAGAGGACCATGCCATGGGCCGTGCCGCGCCATGCGTGAACGGAATCGACGGCGGGTAACAGGGATAAGAGCACACCAATTAAGGATGGGAACGGAGAATGTTGCACGATAAGATCGCAAGCGGATATGGATGCTCACATGGAAATGGAAATGGAAGTGGATACAAAATCGGATTTTTTGCGATAATGGCCCTGTTGTTGGTTATGGCTCCGGGAGGATTGCGGGCTGCGGATCTTTCCCCCGAGGAAGCTTCCGGCAAGAGAACGTTCAATCTGAGGGAGTGCCTCGAAAAGACGCTGGAGTACAGCCGCGAAATGCTCATCGCCGATCAGGGCAGAAAGATTTCCCAAGGCCGCTACCTGGAAGAGCGCGCCGCCGCCCTGCCCCTGGTCAAAACCGAGATCAGCGCCGTTCACACCCGCGATGAATCCCTCAAGGGCATGACCATTCCAGTTGAAAAAAACGAATACCAGGCCAGTCTGAGCCTCAACCAGCCCATTTTCACCTGGGGCCAGATCACCGCCGCCATCGATGCCGCCAAGTATGACAAAGAGGCGAGCGAGCATCAGTACCGGGAAGCGAGACAGTTGGCCCTGCGCGAGGCCGCCACCAGCTTCTACAACCTGCTGCTGACCATCGATCTTGAAAAGGTCGCCCGGGATAACATGGCTCAAAAGCGCCGCCACCTGGATGAAACGACCAGGAAGCATCAGATGGAAGTTGCGACGGACTACGATGTCCTGGCCGCACGGGTAGCCCTCACTAACGCGGGTCCCACCCTCACCCGGGCGGAAAACGACATTCGCCTGGCAAAAGACCGGCTGGCCTACTATATGGGCGTTGAAGGAGATTTTGAAGTCGCGGGGACCCTGACCTGCTCCCTGCGTCCCTCCGAGCCCTTGAAGGAGGTGCTGGATCGCGCCAAGGCCAATCGTCCTGAAGTGGCCTTTTATGAAAATGAGACGGGAGTCTTCAAGGAGCTCCTGACCGTAGCCAAAGGCGGAAACAAGCCACGAGTCGATCTCAAGGGAAACATCGGCTGGGGAAGCTTCGAGAGGATCGACAACACTTTTCCCGGCCAACACTGGGATGCCGGGCTATTCCTAACGTTCCCGCTCTTCGACGGCTTCCGGACCGAGGGCCGTGTGATCCAGGCCAAGAGCCGCCTTGCCACCACCGAATTCCAGATGAAGAAGCTTCTGGACACAATCGCCCTGGACGCCCGCGAGGCCATCAACCGAGTGGATGAGTCCGTACAGATCGTGAAGGCTCTGGAAGCCACCTCGACGCAGGCCGAACGCCTTCTCGCCATGGCCGAATCCGGATTCCGCAACGGAGTAAAGACCAAACTGGAAGTGGACGACGCCGAGCTCAACCTCCTCACCGCCCACTCCAATCTAGCACGAGCACGCAGCGAATACCTGGTCGCCCGCACCAAGCTTCTCTGGATCATGGGCGAGGACCTGAAGACAACCCTGGCGAACGCCGAATGCAGACCGATCAGCCGGTAGTCGAATTGTCTTGAGGATTCGACGACAACGGTGTTGGATTATGGTATTGGATTATGGTGTTGGACTGAGGAATTCGGTATTTAACTCCTCCGTCGTTCCCGTAAAGAGCATGCGGGAACGACGGAGGAGCACGGGATAATTCAGAGGCAAATGGCGAGAAGCTTCATACCTTTTTTGCCAGGATATCTTTGGCTTTAGCGACATCTTTTCGAATCTGGACAGCCAGTTCCTCGGGACCCGAAAAGCGTCTTTCATCCCGTAAACGGTCTACAAAGCGCACGGTGATGGGCTTGCCGTAAATGTCCTCCCCAAAATCGAAGATATGAACTTCCAAAGAAAGCTCCGTATCTCCAAAGGTGGGATTGTATCCGAGGTTTGCGGCCCCACCAAACTCTTTGCCGCCGACCACGACCTCGACTGCATAGATGCCCCGTTTAGGAGATGCCTGGCCGGACTCCCCCATGTTGATATTGGCCGTGGGAAATCCCAAAAGGCGCCCTCCCCGCTGGCGGCCCTTTACGACCATGCCCGTGATTTCGTAAGGACGCCCCAGAAGGCTGTTGGCTTCTCTAAGGTCCCCTTCCTGAATGAACTGGCGAATCAAAGTACTGCTCACCACGGTGCCCTCCATTTCGATGCCCGAAACCACATCAACCTGAAAACCACATTCTTCTCCCAGTTTCTTGAGGAATTCGATATTTCCTTCCCGGCCATACCCGAAACGGTAGTCATAGCCGACAACCAGGCCTTTGACTCCGAGCCGGTCCACCAGAAGGCCCTTCACAAAATCCCGTGCGGAAATCTTGGAAAACTCCGCATCGAAAGGGATCACGATGGTTGCATCGATGCCGCACGCCGCAATCAATTCCAGCTTACGCTCATGAGAAGTGATGAAGACAGGACCTTTCCCGGGAAACAGGACGTCAAGAGGATGAGGATGAAAAGTCATGACGACGGATTCGCCGTCGAGCTTCCGCGCCCATTCCTTGACCCTCTGGAACAATATCTGGTGGCCGCGGTGGACTCCATCGAAGTTGCCGATGGTAAGTACGGGGTTTTTCAAGGGTCTTTGAACAGCGTCGATTCCAACAAACATTTCCATAAACAGCTTTCAGACCTCCGGCACGTATGAAATAGCCCTTGACAGGCAAAGAATTTTAGAATACGTTACCTCTTGTTTGATTGCAACGTTTTTTGTCTGCCGAAGTGGCGGAACTGGTAGACGCGCTAGGTTCAGGGTCTAGTGGGCGTACGCCTGTCGGGGTTCGAGTCCCCGCTTCGGCACCAAAGGAAAATCAGGGGGTTAGCTCAGGAATGGGTTAACCCCCTTTTCCGTTCTTAGGGTTTACGTACGCATTACGTACGCGGATGCATCTCAAACCGTCTAAAGAGACCATCACACCCACGAAGAGCAACTCCTCTTTAATTCCCCTCTCTGACCTTTCTCGTCTCCCCATCTTCACGGCATCGAGAACGGCGGTTTGAATTGCTCTCCGTAGGTGTTTTCCAGGCGCCATGAACAGCGTGCCCGAGTGTGCCAGGTCCGAAGGAAAATCTCCGCTCTCCTGACAACCTCCGGACACACTCCTGACAGATCGTCGCAGCTTGTCGGGATACTCCAGGCCGGAAATGGAAAGGGCTGCCCGGCTCCGTTCTCGCGCTCCGTCATGTGCATGGCGACAGCCTCAAGGACCGATATGATTTATTGGATATTATTTTATCCAGACGACACGATGAACAGGTGATCAAGGGGTGTGGGCAAAAAGAAAGGCCCCAGACTTTACCAGGTTAGAAGCCCGGAGCCCAGAGCCTTCCGATCAGGCTCCGAGTTTACCCGGGTCAGAAGCCCAGGGGTCAGAGCCTTCAGGAAGCGAGAAGACTCCCACTTCCAATGTAAATATAGACCAAGCAAACACTCCCGGCAAGGAGGAACGCAGCTTCTGAGCCCTGAAATCGCCCTTTTGCCGGGGGCGTCTTCCAGGACGGTGCAAAAGACCGGAAAAGCGGAAGATTGCCACGAGGAGCGCTCCCGTTGCCCTGGTAATCTTTCCCCGCCGTTTCTCCCTGCCATTCACCTGCCGGGGTTTCGATCCCAACAAGAGAGACAATGTGCCCCTCGATGCTGCCTCCTGATCATGAGGTCGGTCAAACCGACGTCATCTTGCCATGATCGCGCGCGCGGATCGCCGTAGGGAATCTTCCGAACTGGGGAAGACGGCTGGCCATGAAACAGAACAGGCGGCCTACCCTTGAGGGAGCAAACCGCCTGTGTATGAAGTCTGGCCGAGCCGTTTCAAATATGCCTCAACACCCATTCATCGTACTGCCCGGATAAATCTTTATCCACCACGGCAAGCACGGCCTGATCCGCCAGCCACTGGCTCACACGTACCCGACCAGGATCACTGTGAGCGTCGAGCTGTGCTTGCAGCCATTCCTTGACCGCGCTGTGAGCTTCTGGTGTGCCTGGTGTGGTCCCGAGCTTCAGCGCAAGCAGCTCCGACAAAACGCCGGTGAGGCTTACCGTGGTTCGTCTCGTTCCGAGTCTGATATGAAATTGGTTCATGGCTTCACCCTGGATATTATTTTATCCACTGGCTAGGTCAGGAGGTGAAGCCCGACCCGGCCAGTGTGGTTACATGGGGAAGAACTCTTGCGCTCCGTCTTCCCACCGCTCAACCGTCCCGTCTGTCAGCTTGCGGTAGAGGTAGGCATCCCGGCCTTGCTG
>Ga0209749_1001350_pt1 | contig 22456 bp, 25 predicted proteins | sample EPASupsiteSAE347_FD_187267 | JGI IMG/M metagenome (GOLD analysis project Ga0209749, IMG submission 187267) | Bioremediated contaminated groundwater from EPA Superfund site, New Mexico - Sample SAE3-47 (SPAdes) (version 2) | ecosystem: Environmental > Aquatic > Deep subsurface > Groundwater >...
TGATTTTTGAAAACACCCGGCGCGGCCGCGCAATCGCCGCCCGCCGTGAACGCTCGTGCATAGCATGAAAACAAAACCTAAAAAAACTATACACTCCACGCTAAACGCTACGCCTGCTACCTTACCCGTCTCCGCCCGCAAAATCAACCGTCTGCGTAATGCCTTCAGTCTCACTTCCTCAAGCCTGGAACAGACCAATCCCCTGCGCGGCCTTACACTCGTGCGCGCCGTTTCGCTCATGGAAGCCACCCTGCGCGGCGAATACGCCATCCCGCAATGGACACTCTGGCATGTCGAGCAATCGGATCCCGATCTCTTTGCCCTTATCTCCCGCCGCACCTCCGCCCTCATGGAAATGGATTGGGATATAAAAATTGCCGATTTGGGATTTTCGATTTCCGATTTGCCAGAGGAAAAAAAGAACGATCCAAATCTCATCCTTGCCCAAAAACAAGCCGAGACCTTACGCGCGGCTTACGAGCGCATTGATAATCTCTCAGAAACCATCGAGGAGCTTTCCCTGGCCTTTTGTCGCGGCTTCACCATTCTTCAATTCGAATCTTCAGTTGAAAGTCCGAAGTTTACCTCTCACTTTGGGGCTTATAAAACCTGGAATATCGTCCGCCACGGCCTGGATGGCGATTTTTATTTCAATCCTGATGCCCAGTCCATCTCCTGGCAAACTCTCGGCGAACAGAACCGCATTGATCCGGCCAATCACCTGATCTATACCCCGCGCATGAATCTCATGCGCATCGCCCTTTACAAATTCTGCCGTAATAATCTCAGCCAAAAGGACTGGGATGCTTTCATCGAAATTTACGGTTTGCCTTCCTGTTACATCATCATGCCTGCGAATGTGCCGGCGGAAAAGGAAGCGCAATATATGGCCGCCGCCAAGGATGCCTCCGAGGGCTACAACGGCGCTCTGCCGAACGGCAGTGAAGTTAAATTTGCCAATGAAGCGCGCGGCGTGAATCCTTTCCGCGATCATCTCCGCTTCCTTCAGGAACAGCTCATTCTGGCCGGCACGGGCGGCCTCTTGACCATGCTTTCAGCTCCCACCGGCATCGGGGAAGGTCCCACCGGCGCACACGAAGATACTTTCAAGACTATTGCCCGCGGCGAGGCGAAAAAAATAAGCGAAGTATTCCAGAAACAATTTGACAAAAAAATTCTCGAGGAAAAATTCCCCGGCAAACCCATCCTGGCCTATTTTGAAATTGCGTCGAAGGAAGAGCAGGATATCGGCGAAATCATAAAACACGCTTTGGATCTTTCCCAGGCCGGCTACACCATGGATCCCGCCCAGCTGAGCGAAAAGACCGGATATAAAATAAATCTTTCCGCCCCTGTCACCTCCCAGGGGCAAGGCCTCGGCGGGGACGCTGGTAACCGCCCCAGCGAAAAAATGGCAATCCCTAATTCCGCTCCCATTCCCGCCGTACCTCTTACTGACCGTCAACCGTCGACTGACAACAATCAACTGGTTTCGACGGCCGTCGCCGAAACCATCGGCATCCGCTCTGAATGGCTGGAGCCGTTTTTCGGCGCCCTTGAGGACAAGGCCCGGAACGGCACACTCACGGACGCCGAGCTCCTGAACGCGATCGAAGCTATGGCCAAATCATTGCCAGAGATCATGACCAACGAAAAAGTCCGGGACACGGCCGCCGTAATAAGCCGCCTCCTGGCCGCCGGCGCAATCAATGAGTTAACACGAAAGGAATAAAGACATGCCAAACGCTATCACTGTGATATTTAACCGCGATCTCGCTCCCATTATCCCGAAGGATAATTTATTTCATCTCGTCCCGCTCGGCAAATTCCCCGGATTCATGCAATTGCCAAACGGTAAATCCATCCGAGTGATTCAGGATATTGACCGCGAGGCGATCGCCACGATTGTCAATAATTTCCGCGATAAAATTCTGGTTGATTTTGAGCACCGCTCGTCCCTGCCTGATGGCGACACCACTGCCGCTGCCTGGCTCACTAAGGTCGAAGCGCGCGACGACGGCCTCTGGGGTCTCTTTGATTTTTCCGACCTTGGCCGCTCATCCGTGGAAAACAAACGCTACCGCTTTCTTTCGCCCGAATTGGACGTTGAGTCGAATGACGTTAAGGAAGGCGATACGGTCCGCCCAATGGCGTTGAGGAGTGTCGGTCTGACCAACCGGCCGAATCTCAAAACTCTCACGCCTTTATCAAATAAATCCGTCCCGGGCGAATCAGCCGGCGGCGGGGAAAATAAAAATCCGGCAACGCCGGAGAAAGGAACACAGATGAAAGAACTCATCACGGCCCTCGGCTTGCCGGAAAACGCCGATATGCCTACTGTCCTCAACGCCGTCAAAGCGTTGCAGACCCAGGCGGCGGAACTGCCTACTGTTAAAAACCAGTTGGCGACTCTGCAGAAAAAGGAACTTGAATCCGAGGTTGAAAAAGACCTCGTCAAGTTCGCGCCCGTAATTCAAAACCGTGAAGAAGTCAAGGCCCAGCTCATCGCCAACCGCGAAGCTACCTTGAAAATCCTCGCGGCCATGAAACCCGCTCCTGCGGAAAAAACCACGACGGTCCACAATCGGGCCGGCGCCAAAACGCCGGACGGAACCGCCACTGTGACGAACAAGGCCGCCGAGCAAAAAGCCTTTATCGCCCTGGTGAAGAACCGCGACAAGGTGGATCACAAAACCGCCTTCAATACCGCCCGCGCGGAAAAACCTGAACATTTTCAAGAGGAGGCGAAAGAAGAATAGAGGTAGGGCGCGAGCGTCACGCTCCGCCGTTCCGTAATCGCAAATCGGCAATCGCAAATAGAAAATAAATTGATCCGCCACAGGCGGAGAAAGGAAAAGATGAGCATAGTAAGAAAAGAAGCGATCATCGCCATGACCCCGGCCGTTGATCACAGCGAAAAAGAGGGTTATTTCATTATCCTGACTGCCGGCCTTCCGGTCGTCAGCGCCAGTGCCAGCGACGTGCCTTTTGGCGTCCTGATTGATGGCGAAGAAGCGGATGGTGTGGACTCCATTGGAGTCTGCGGCGGTAACCTGCCGCCCGTCCGCGTCAAACTCAGCGGCGCTGTGGATAAAGGCGATAGCCTCCAACTCCACACGGATGGCTCTGTCATCACGGACGCAGAAACCGGCGCGCGCGTAATCGTTGCCAAGGCGCTTGAAGATGGTGTCAGCGGCGACCTCATTGAGGCCGTCATTCTCACACCCATTAAGTATTCCGCATAAACCGTAGGGGCCACGCTCGCGCGTGCCCTTCAGAAAAACAAAAAATAGAAAGGAAAAAAAACATGCCCTTAAGATCAACATCAAGTCTTAACCCGACCCTGACCAATTATGCTCAGGGCGTCTCCCAGGACCGGCGTTCCGCTATCGCCGATTTCCTGGCCCCGATCGTGCCGGTCTCGGCCTCGATCGGTCAGTACAAACGCTTCAACAGCAAGAACGCGTTCGTGATCTATGACACCGCCCGCGCGATCGGTGGCCCGGCCACCCGGATCAAGTTCGAGGCCGATGACCCGACCTTCAACTGCAAACCGCAGGCGCTGGAAATTCCGATTGACGACGCCGAACGTCTCGCTGCTGGCGAAGCCGATCCGCTTGGCCTCGAACAAGGCAAGCTCGACACGCTCATCAGCAATGCCGTCATTGCCCGCGAGGATAAGGTCGTCACTGCCATCAAGGCCGGTATCGCCGCCGTTGCCAACAAAGGCAAATGGAGCGCCGCCGCCAACGATCCGGTCATCGAGCTGGACGAGCAGATTCTTGCGATTTCGACGGCCACCGGCCGGATGCCTAATGCCATCGTCTTTGGCGTCGGCGCCTGGTCAGTCTTCCGGAATCATCCGAAGGTGGTGGAACGTCAACCCGGTTCCGAACTGATCGGTCTCACGACCGAACAGGGCGCCCGCATGACCCTTAATCCGGGCATCGAGATCCGCGTCGGTATCCTTTCCAAGGATGCCGCAAAATGGGGCAACGAAAAGAACGCCACGAACATCGTCGGCCTGGAAGTCTTCATTTTCATCCGGTCGCCTTTCCCGACGCAATACGATCCGTCCTTTGCCAAGACCTTCACGATTGGCCAGGGGCAGGTCGCGGGAGTTCGTGAGTACCGCGATGAATCGGCTCGTAGCGATATCTACGCGATGGACTGGTCAGAGGATATCCAGGTCACCTCCACGGAAAGCGCCCGGAGGTTGAGCATAACCTAAACCAAAAACGTAGGGGCTCCGCTTGCGGATGCTCTCCGGATCCGGAGCTCCTACTTCTTTAATCGCCCGCCGCAGGCGGGTCCGCCTCTGGCGAAAAAATAAAAACAAAAAAATCAAGAAAGGTCACATGAAAAAACATCGCATAGCCATTGTATCGCTCTTGCTGATCGCGGCCGCCGCGATCGTCCTTGCCGCCACTCCGTTCACTGAAACCGTCACGCTCGGCACGACCACAGGCACAGGTGCCTATACCAATGCACGCGATTACGTTGCCGTGAAACTGGTCACCATCGAGGTCTTTAACTCGCTGGCCTCTTCCAGCACGGTCACGGTTTCGCGCGTTCGTTCCGGCCGCACAAACACGGTCGGCTCGATTGCGTTAAACTCCGGCGCGGGGATCCACCGCGAAACGAACACCATCTACCTCTTTAAGGGGGATGTGCTCAATTTCGCCAATTCAACCGCCACCGGCGCCGTCGCCGAAATCACCGGCGTCCTGGAACCGTAATAAAACGTATCGGAGTAAGGATGTGTCGGGGTATCGGAGTAACGTCCATACCCCCACACACTGAGAAAGGCCATCATGAAAAACATCTTAATTTCCGTTTCTGCATTCTTCATTCTGCATTCTGCCTTTGTCTTCGGCGGTCCCATCGAAATCCCGGCCGATGCCGGCACGCGTTTAACGGCCCTTGAAGGAGCGACAAATGCGATTCTGGCAAAGCTCGTCGCCCAGGCCGACACCAATGTCACAACCACGGCCACGCTCTACACACCGCGATTCAAAGGCGATACCCTGGTCGGCGGCGCGGGTACCGGCACAAATGCCGTTTGGATCTCCAAAGGCACAACCACCAATGACTGGGTCGCAATAAAGCCATAAATGAGCTGGACAGCCATAACTATTGCTAATCTTAAAGACGCGAAGGTCTCCGCCCTCGTGGAGGCCTGCCAAGCGGCTGCGCTCGGGACCGGGCAGACCGATCCGGTCCCGAACATCATTGCCAACGTCATTGCACGCATCCGGGCCGAGGTCGCCGGATGCGCGCGTAACAAGTTGGATGCGGATACAACTGCCATTCCGACAGACCTCAAGAGCCTGGCCTGTCGCATGATCATGCGCGATGCTATGTCCAGACTCCAACAGCCATTAAATGATGATGAGAAAGAGGAACAACGGAACGATCTCAAATACCTTGAGCGTATAGCCGAATGCAAAATTCCCGTGGCCGCGCCGGATACTCCTTTGACCACCGAGGAAGTTCAGTCCACATCTGGAACTCCTCGCCTGATTGCTCGCACCCGCAGATTCGGACGCGAATATGAGGATGGAATATGAAGAATTTTAGATTTTAGATTTGCGATTTTCGATTAACTGAATGTGAATTATGGCAATTAAACTAACAACTGCGCCTTTGCCGGAAGCCGTCGAATATCTCGGCCGCAAGGCAATCGTCCCCTCTGCCATGCGTTCCGATTTCTGGGCGAATATGTTGCCGCAGTTCACCGCCCGCTCCCAATTATCCGCCGGCGTGGAAGACGCAAGATTTCTTCAGACCGTTCAAGGCAAACTCCTTAACGTTGTCAAACTCCAGCGCGAAAAAGTGGCACGCGGCGATGCTTACGTTGATCGTTCTTCCTTTATCGCGGATCTGCGCCAGGTTGCCCGCGAAGAGGGGATCGGCACCGGTGTCGGAAATATTAAAGATGTTCAATCCTCCGCCCGCCTGGGGCTGATCTATGACATGCAAATCAGCCAGGCACAAAATTTTGTCAGTTGGAAAACGGATCAGGACCAGGACGTCCTCAATGCTTTCCCGGCCCAGGAACTGCTTCGTATTGAACCGCGCAAAGAACCACGCGACTGGCCATCCCGCTGGCGTGTTGCCGGCGGCAAGTTCTACAACGGTTTTATGATCGCCCTTAAAAATGATCCTATATGGGTAAATATTTCCATATTCGGCACGCCTTGGCCGCCTTTTGACTGGGGTTCCGGCATGGGTGTCCGAGATGTTGACCGCCGCGCCGCCATAGACCTCGGCCTTATCAAACCTGACGAACAGGTTGCTCCGGACGACATGGGCTTCAATGACAATCTCGAAGTTGATATTTCCGCGCTCGCGCCTGCATTGGTAGATCGTCTTTCAAACCTTTTCAGAAATCTCATAAAAATTTCAGATGGAAAAATTAAGTGGATTGGCACCGCTGGGTAACCATTATGTTATCAGTCAAAATAGAAAGCCCTGACGTTGACCGCGAAATAAAACGCCTTTCTGATATCGGCGGCGATTTCACGCCAGCCTTGAAAGCCGGCGGCAAACAACTTGAAACGGATTTGCGCGACCATTTTGCCGCCCGCAACCAGGAGCCTAACAAAGAGGGCTGGCCCAAACGTAATTTCTGGGCCGGAATCCGCCGCTCCACCGCGCTATCCTCTTTTTCCGCCTCCGAAGCCGTTGTCTTGATTTCCGATCCGGCCATCAATCAGAAAGTTTATGGCGGCACAATCACGCCGAAACGCGTCCGCAATCTGCCCCTCCCCATGAACGCGGATGCCTATAGAGCTGGATCGCCGCGCGAACTTCAAACAAATTTTCTGCGACTCATCGTCACGCGGTCCGGAGCATATCTGGTCGAACGCGAGGCCGTGAATATCCGGCCGCGCGGCGGCAAAAAAGTGGGATATCGTCCGGCTTCCGAAATGGGCGGCCGTTTCTGGTATCACCTTGTTCCGTCCGTTACTCAGCAACCAGACCCGCGCGCCTTGCCCGATGAATCTTATTTGGAAGGCAGTGTTCTTGCCGCAATTCGCGGCGTGCTGGATGCTGAAATATTGTCCGCCTCGGGCGGATCCGCCTAAGGCGGAAAAGTTGAAAGTTTCTTAAAAAATGAGTTTATTTCTGTCATTACAAACCGATTGCCAGGCCCGCCTGCAGGCGCAGTCTTTTTTTAGCGCGGAAAAAGCCATTCCTATTTACATACAAATGCAAAAGGATATTCAATCTAAAATTAATGAAACGCTTCTCCGGATCGGTGTCGGCGTCATTATGCTTTCCGCCTCCCTGAAAAATTCTTCCCCCGCCGCCGGCTCTTATCCCAAATGGAATCCCGCCGCGATCGTCGCGCGCGTGATCGAAAACGTCACCATTAATCGGGGTTCCTCCGGAACAGGCCAGCCCGCCGACCTAATCGCTGAGGCCTGCGCCTATTGGCTGCATTCTTGGGCGCCTGCGTGCACGGGATACAAACTTCTTTGCGACGATGTTCACATCGTCGACGACCCGCAATGTCTTATTTACGACGTGCATCTCTTTTCAGGAGGTTTAAGTAACACTGCACCCGTGAGAATTTAACGAAAGGAAAAAATCATGAGCACTGAAACAAAAAATTCCGAATCCGCAAAGGTAGGGCGAGGCGTCCCCCTGTCCGCCATAGCGCTTGGCGCGACGGCGGATGCCGAGCCGTCTGCAAATCCCAAAAATATCATCGTCCGCAACAAAGCCGGCCTCACGCGCCGCGCCCGCAAATCAGAACTAAAATGGTTTGCCGATCGGGGCTTTGTTCCAGTGGAAAATCAGAAGTCAGTAGCCAGTAGTCAGAAGTCAGAAGCTTAAATCAAACAATAAAAAGAAAGTCAGCCTCCGGGCTGATCCCCCGTAGCCAGCCGTTAAGTGGCGAATGGGGAGAAAGGAAATCATGGCCGATAAAAATATATTATATGGAGCCTCTGAAGGGTTCGGTGCCCTCACAGGCTGGAACGCCCAGTCAACAAAAGACCCCACGCAGTTTGAACGCCTGGCCGCCCACGACGATAAGGGCGATGAGGCCGCTTCAAAGCTCGTTGGCGAAAAAAACGAGGTGCAATCCGATTATGAATGCGAGTTGGACGCCAACTCCATACCCGCCGCCATTGGTGCCCTGGTGAATTCGCTCATCCTGACTGAGATATCCATCAGCACCGATAAGAACGCGGCAAAATTATCCTTGCGCGGACATAATCACGGCGCCAACGCTCATGCGGCCTCGCCCGCGCTCCGGACCGCCACGCACGGCATAACGGTCAGTAAATGTTTCGGCGCGATTGATTTCATGGGTGGAACCGCCGGCACTGACGCCGCCGTTGAAAGCGGTACATGCACCATCAAGTGCGACCATAAGGACCAGGATGATGGCGATGGCAATCACCTCGTGGGTGAAAATAGCAACGCCATGCTCGAGTGCGTTACCACATGGTCCGGCGTGCCCACTGTGAACGCTGAAGAGGGCTGGGACGTTACCGTTGAATCCACCGAGGATGAATCCACCGGATTTATAAAAACCGTCGTCACCGGAACCAAGAAAATCAGCATGTCGTAATTTCCACTTCCGCCGATGGCTCCCCTCCATGGGAGGGGTGGCCAACGGCCGGGGTGGGAACCGTGAACCTTGAACTTTGAACGGTGAACCATGTTAATCCCAAAGCCAAAATTCCACCAGCTCGCCCAGGATGCCGTTGACCAGCTCGCCAGGGAGGGCATCGTTTGCGCGCCCGATGAAATCCTCTGGCTCCATCAAATGGCCGAAGGAATAGTAAAATTCGCATTCAATGATCCTTCCCGCTTTCTGGATTTTCCGACCCCGTGCGGCAACGTGTTGTTGTGGCCGTTATCCATCGGCGCCAAGCAGTGGTTTAAGTCGGTTGCCTCTTGGTTCGAGTTTTCCGCCTCTGGCGGATCCGCTTGGGGCGGAGACAACCGGCTTTATACTTTGGTCCAAGCCTATGTCATGGCTCACGGCCGCAATCCCGAAAGCCTGCTGGCAATCAATACACGGCTTGAGGCCGTCTGGAAAATCCTGCGCTGGTCCATGCGCATCAATTGCTCGCTCGCCGAGCTTTCCCGCGCCATGGATGAAGTCAATGCGCGCGAGGAATGGGTGGATATCAAAACGCCTAAGGAAGAAAAAAATGAAAAGGCGGGAGCGCCGTTGCGGCCAAAATCCGACTGGGGTGAAATCCTTGCGCGCTTGGAACATTTTTACCCCGGCCATTCGCTGGCCTATTGGTTGTGGGAATTATCCGATGAAGCTGTGGCCGTGTTGCTCGATCGCTCGAACAATTTTCTGCCCCTTGAACAGCAGGTATCAAGGAAGGATAAAAATTTTCATGAATTCTCGGAATTCCGCCTTGTGGTGAAATATATCCGCGACAGCCGGAAACTAGCGGCCCAAAGCGTTGAAAGCGGCGGCAAGATGAACGGCGATAATCGGCCAGATCATATTGACGGGCGGAAACCAGACGAAGGCCGCAGCAGCCAGGAAAACAATCCCGATAAAAAACCGTCCGGTCATGACCTGGCCGGACCCGGGAAGCAATAAGGAAATTATGAAAGGTGTTAAATCACGTTGTCTTCTGCGAATAACGGGATGGCTTGCACAGACTCGCTCAGGGAGCGATCGCCGAACGGCAATTGGTCTCAATGGCTCGAATTCGGAATCGTTTATAAACGCAATCATAACAACCCCCATTTCTGATTATAAAATATCATAATGAGCCGCGATTTCAAGTATAAAATCGTTTTCTCCTCCGATACCTCCGGCGCGCTTGAATCCGCCGCCGCCATGGGCAGGCTGCGGGTCCAGACGGAAGATGTCATGAATGCCATGGCCACGCGCGCCGGCGCCGCGCAAATGGGTTTCATGGGCATAGAGCGCGCCGCCAAGGGCGATACAGCCGCCATATTCGGCCTTGCGCGGGCCGTAAAGGCGCTTTGGGAAGTGTTTGCCAATGGGTCGCCCGCTGTCCGGATTATTACGATGCTCGTCATGGCGATCGGAGTGCTCAGCGCGGCGTATCAAAAATTCAAGACGCATCAGGAGAATACCTCCAAGGCGATGAAAGAAGCGTCCGATGCCGCAAACAAATTTCAGGCGGCGCTGAAAGCCGTCAATGATGCGCGCAATGCCCTGAATCTGAATCCGCAAATCAACTCTCTGGATCAATTGACAAAGGCATTTGAGCGGGCTTCCAAGGCTATGGATGACATGCATAAGGCCGAAAACGCGCTCCGTAGCACGCGCAATAGGGCCGAAATTGCCGGCGTTGACGAACGCGAAGCCGTCGCGCTCCGTCAGTCCGCAGGAGATAAAGCGGAGGAAAACCGCATCAAGTTTAACGCCGAACGCGAAAGGCTCGGAGTAAAATACTCTGGAGATTATGCGGATATCGAAGCGCAAAAAAACCAAACGCAGGAACGCGCAAAATTGCTGCGTGCCCAGGCAAATGATCTGAACGCGCAATTGTCCCGTGAGGATATTTTCGGCAAAGCCGGCCTGCCCATTCCGTTGGCTGAATCGGAAAATAAAGTCGCCCGGTTGAAAAAAGAATTGCAGAAATTAGGCGTCAGCGAAAAGAACGGCAAATTGACCGCCCCCGAAGGAACCGTCCCTTCTGATGCAGCCATGGACAAAATCAAGGAATTTGAGGCGGCTCAGCGGGAAAATGAGCAACTCCGGGATGCCGATGAAAAGCGCAACGCCCAGCTCAAGGAGCGCATTAACTCCGCACTGGATGAGCTTGCTGTCCTTGAAAAACAACAGAATGTCCTGGAGGAACAGAAGAAAACCCTCGATGCCGAAACCGCTGCCGCCGATGCAAAAATAAGCGCGGAACAACAAGCCGTGCAAATCGCCGCCGATGAGGAGGCTGCTCAAAAAAGATTGCTTGCGCTGAAAAATCAGGAAAAAGACTTGCGGAATGAGATTCTTCGCGCGTCCCGGGAAACGGCTGACATAGCCGAGGAGGAATCCGGGGAAACCGTTGCTGATCTGAAAGACAATGCCGATTATCTGCAGAAAAAATATGAACATCAATACAAGATGGCCACGGATCCCGCTTACCGTCAATCGCACGTCGGCATGGAAGATGATACCACCAAGGAACAGGAGCGCGAACAGAAGCGTTGGGAAACACAGGTAAAACGCGCGCAGGAAGCTCAAGCGCGTGGTGCGCGGGGAAAATGGATCACGGAAACACTAACGGCGGCCGGAACAGGTAAAGGCGCGGCTGCGGCGCGAAAAGAACTCAATGAGGCACAGAGTCAAATGGCGCTGAATATCAGGGATTCTAAAAAAGCGCTAGAAGCCATTCAAAAACACATTGAAAGCGGCGTTTTGCAATTTGGGGGATAGGACAACATCATGTCGTGGCTGAACGAACCAGTTGAAATTATTGACGATTACCGGACCTTCAAGGAAAAACAGACTTATTTTCTGGAAGGATGGGGGCCTGTTCGTTACCGGACTGTTACGCAAACTATAAGACGCTACGTCGGCTGTAATTATACGGGAGCCAAAGCCAAAGCAGACACACTAAAGGAAAACCAAAACATGTCTGATATTCAAGTCGTGCCGGCTGGCGGAGGGCAATATCACTGTTTGGCCACTGAAAAAATAGAAGGCGCATGGTCGGCCTGGAAGGATGAGTAAAAATGGCATTTCCTGGCAAAAAACCTGTATTCAAACCTAAGGAAGGACTCTGCCATCTTTCGGCCGATACCCTGAATAAGATCATCAATATGCTGGACAGCCTGCAGGTCATAATGACCGACGGTCAGACTCATGCTGAAGTAGTCACACCGAATGGGGATGGATCAAATTGGCAAATAAAAATTCCCAGCGGCATCAATATTCCCACTCCGCCAGATTCCGGCGACTATATGTTGACATCGCAAAACGGCGTGCTCTCTTGGGTCGCGCTCGGACAATTTCAATGTGAGGAACAATGATCACTGGACCTTTATACTGGAATGGTAAAACGTTCCCGACACAAGATGGAAAGCCTGTAGCAATATCGGAAGACGATTACAAAAATTGCTGTTGCCAGCACTATAAATGCGATCCGCTCACCCATGTCTGCCAGCCGACCGATGAGCCGTTAACCAATCCCAACGTCTATGGTTCCCGGGCGGAATGCATGGCAAATTGCGGCGGCGAATGTTGGACGGACGGATGCGATTTTCAGGTTCAGTTCTATTATGACGAAGCTTGGGGCGGGCATCAGTGCGACCGCGCTATTTTTGACGCCTATTGTGGTGATCGCTTGCTTGGCGAGGTTAATCTGAACAATGGTGATGACGGCGGCTCCCGCTACAGCGCCTGGTTCAGCGTTGCTGCCGACGATTTCGATGCGGCAAGCTGTTCTTATACCTTCCGTCTTGTCTGCAAATCAGAGGGCGGCTGCCATTCGGGTATTTCCGGACTCAAATTCAGCAATAGCCTCGATCTGCCCGCCATGAGCGGCGACTCCTGGAGCGTCTTCGGCAACGATGTTTGCCCGCAGGATGAGCCGGCAGATGCACCCGCAATGAAGCTTGCCAGCAAGCGCAGCATAGCAAGGCCGGCCGTTTCACCCGAAATTCGCCGGCGCATTGAAATTTGCCGCGCCTGCGACCGCTCCAGTGCCAACGGAAACTTATGCTCCCGCGTGAAAATAAAAAACTGCGGTGGCAAATGTTTTTCCCGCTGGCGCGCTAATCCGGACAATCAATGCCCTCTTGGGAAATGGGTTGCGGTAGGGCGAGGCGTCCCTGCCGAGCCGTCTAATCCGGCCAGCCCTGAGCAAAGTCGAAGGGCTAAAGATAAGGAATAACCATGTCTTCATCCCGTCAAATAATTCCTATGTGCGCTGACCAATCAACGTCCCGCCGGGTTGTTGTAGTCGGTAACACTCTAGCGGACCCGGATTCCAAACAACAGATGACGCTATTGTATGGCGTTAAAACACTCTTTCAGGTCACAATTTATACTGCCGTCCCGGCCGTTCAATACAATCCTATTTCGACTGCAACCTGGCTGTTCGGCTTGGATGATGTTCCTTTCTCCGACATTCCTGATCATGTCATAAGTTTGAATAATAAATTTAATCTTGAGGGCGACTGGGACGAAATGAACGTCGCCGCCGGTAAAATCTGTTTCAGAGCAGACTTGGATACTCCTGAACTCAAGGCCGCTATAAAAGCGAAATCAACCAGCATAGACACCCTTGTCCCCATGTGGGCGATAATCTGGATGTTGACGGCCGACGGCAACGTGCCAATCGCATGTTGGAAGGTATATCTCCGGCCGACTCCGGTTGACCCCACCACGGCCAAACCGGTTGAGGGTATCACCCATTTGACCACCGATGCAGCGGCCGCCTCTTACGTGCCGCAATGGGGCGACCAGGCACACTGGCGGTGGAAAAACGGCCTATGGCAGTACCGCTTTGAAGATGGGTTCTGTGACGTGATCGGAAAAATTGTCGACGGGCAACGCGTATTTACTTTCGGCGATCCGGAGGCTTAATATTATGAAATCTAAAATTCCCTCAAATCTGTCTGCCTTTGGCGGATCCGCCTCTGGCGGAAAATCTTTCCTACAGGTAGGGCACGGCCTCTGGCCAAGCCGTCTTTTCCTTTCCGTATTTTGCCTGCTGATCTCTGCGGCTCTGTCCTCTGGTACTCTTCAGATTGAGAACGGCCCTGTCTCCAGCATCACCGCCTCGAACGCCGTATTGTCCGCCAACTTGGTCTCCACGAATACTACCAATGCGGCCGTCACAGTCTATTACGGCGCCGGCAATGGCGGAACGAATATCGGCCTCTGGCAATATTCAAATTATTTTGGCATCGTCTCCACCGGCCTTTATTCTTTCACCACGACAAACCTTCCGCCGGCGACCTATGAATATTATCGCGCCCGTGCGACCGAAGGAACAAACACAGCCTGGGCAAGCGTCTCTTCAAACTTTATGACCAGCTCCCGGCCGCCGACCAATTATCCGGCATCCACAAATCCCGTAACAGTCATGGCCTGGTCAAACGGCGTGCTCGTTACTCCCATTGATTTTTTTTCCGCCAACAACGTGATTTCACCCACCAATACCGGTAATGAAGGCGAAGTGCTGACAATGAGTGGTGGCAATCCTGTCTGGCAGCCTTTCACGGTTCAGGCAACGAACGAAAACGATCCGATCTTTTCGGCCGCGCCGGCCGCCGGCATCAGCTCAAATGATATTGCCGCCTGGCGCAGTGGCTCGAATTGGTCCGGCTCGGCCGCAACACAGACCGTTAATATGGCCAACAACGGCTTCACCAATGTTTCTTCAATCCATCTGGGCGGTGTTACCCGCACCACTTGGCCGGCTGAAGGCGATACAGCCGATTGGGCACACTATGAAGCGAGCGAGGACGTGGATATAAACAATTACACGCTCTTTAATGTCGGCGGAATCGAACTTGGCGGCATTTGGCGCAACAGTTGGCCCACGGCGCCGGAAGATTGGGCATCCGTGCCCGCCTCTACCAATGTCAATTTGGCTGGTCACCGAATTTTCGGCGGCACAATCAGTAACTGTGTGATCACCAATTGCACAGTTGCCGGCGTCGCTACGAACGGACATACCCACACAAACTATCTCACCAATGCCGCCTCTTGGTCAAGTTTTCCAGCCACGCAATCGGTTAACATGGCCAATCACGCCTTTCAGAATGTTTCCGCGCTCGGCCTTGGCGGCGTCACTTATTCTAATTGGCCGGCGGAAACCAATTGGGCGCAGTATGGGGCGAGCAAAGACGTGGACATGGTCAATCACGGCCTGCAAAATGTTTCCGCGCTCGGCCTCGGCGGCGAGACCCGGACTAATTGGGGTTTTTGCCCTTGGACTCCTGGGGAAGTTTTTAATCAGACTGGAACGGTGGAGGTTTGGAGTAATAGCGTAAGCGCTCCTGTGGGATTGGATTATTATGCTTCTGCGGTTATCAGCGGAAGTTTATATGTAGCTGGAGGGCATAGCACTCTTGGCGGCGCTTCTGGAAGGACAAATTTGTATGTTTTTAATGGCACCAACTGGACCGAAAAGAAGGGGATGAGCTTTTCAGCTTATGGGACGAGCGGCGATAATTTAAGCAATAATTTTTATGTTATAGGAGGGTTACAGAAACCTGGTTCGGACGAAGGACCTATAGCGAATGCCTCAAAGTTTGATGGAGAAAATTGGGTTTCATTACCAACTCTACCCGTGGGTTTGGGGAGACATTCTGTTTGCGCGTATAATGGCCATATTTATACGATATCCGGTTGGCGAGGTTATTTTAATCCTGATTGCACCAATGTTTATAGATTGGACAGCACCAATTGGACTGAAGTCGCTTCCCTTCCTGGCGTGAGGCAGTATGGAGCCGCCGTAGTGTATAGCAATTGCATGTACTACATGGGTGGGGGAAATGCCATGGGGTGGAATGGTAGTTACTACGTGGCTGGGCCTTATGGCTCCAATGTTTTTAAGTATGATGGCACCAGCTGGACTGAAGTTGCCTCGCTCCCTATGACAGGGACTTGGGATCATATTTCAGCATCCACTGATGGCGAGAAGATTGTGGTGGTTTGGGGCACTAACACGGTTTATTACAACGGCAGTATTTGGCAGAAAAGCGTTGCTTCAATAACTTCTTCGGCAAATTTTTGCGAAGGTGAATATTTTCAGGGAAAATTTAATGTCCTGGGAGGCTATAGTGGATCATATAAAAGCAATCAGTATTATTTGGCTTCAGCTGGCGTGGGATACATAAACACCCAGTATGTGAAATCCATTTATGGGATTGATTTCCAAAATCACGGGCTGTCAAATGTGTCCTATATATACTTGGGCGGTTCCCTCCGGACCAATTGGCCTGATGCAGGCGGAAGCACGTCTGGTGTTTCTTCAATCAGCCTCACTGGCGCGGTGAGCGGTGTAATCACTTTCAGTGGGCCTGGCGTAACTCAAACCAACAATACATTCAATTTCAGCGGAGGTAGCACACCCGGAAGCAACGGGCAGGATGGCGCGGCGGCGACAATTGCTATCGCATGGGTTTCTAATGGCATTCCGGGAAGTTCGGTCGTTGTTACCAACGTCGGATCAAGCAATGCCGCTTTGTTCGGCTTTATTATCCCGCCAGGAAGCAACGGTATCCCGGGAACCAATGGAAATAACGGAACGAATGGCCTTGCCGCCACAATCGGAATTGCTTGGGTATCTAACGGAGTTCCGGGCAGTGCCGCGACCGTGACCAATGTGGGATCAAGTAATGCCGCTTTATTTGGGTTCGTGATTCCGGCCGGGAGTAATGCGGTTGGCGGCGACCTCTCCAGCACTCAACTCATCGCCCGCGTCATCAGTTTCGCTGGCACGGATTTTGACCCGCTTGTCGGCACAAACAATCCGGATAGTCTCTACCAGTTTTCGCTGACGATCGCCACGAACGCGACCTTCACCGGTTCGACGCTTTCCGTTCACTCCACGAACGCACCCAGCTCCTGGAGCTATTGGAACGGCGCGACGATCGAACAAATGCAGTCCGGCTATTTGCCGCATGGCTATTTGAACAGTTACTCCGCCCATGTCGCCTATACGTTCACAAATTCCATCCGTGGCAACACGTATTATTGCCGAGGTTATATCATTGTCAGTAATCCGCCCTGTGTCGCAAACATCATAAATAAAATATTGGAGGGAAAATGAAAAAGAATTTTTTGATTGCCGTTGTTGCATTCTGCAGTCTGACGTCTGCATGGGCTCAGTCCGCCTATGAAGCTCAATCCGCCGCGTTGTCGCAACGGCTTGCCGCCATTGACGCCCAAGCCGCTCTGTATTCCAATTCCGTGACCGCATGCGGGAATCTTAACTTCACGTCTTGGAACAGGATTTATGTTGATCCGCATTTTTGCCGGCGCGATCGGGAAACAATGGGCTGGTGGAATCAGGCCTTGGGGGCATCCCCATTCGTTAAAGCTACGGGGGACAAGGAAATCAGCAAGGCAGAAATGCCGGACATCAGTTCTCTACGCATGGTCGCCCAGGTTGTCACCCCGCGGACGGAAACGGACGAAGAAAATCAAAACGCGGAGCTGGCTTATTTTAAGAGCATTGGATTTAACGGTGCCCTGCTGGTCTGGAAAGGCGAACCGCCGGAAACCCTGGCGAAAATAGCAAAACGATTACGGACGGAAGGCTGGATATTGGCATGGACTTTTGGTCCCGAGGAAGACAATGAATCCCGTAATTTTGTTGATCCTGAAAAGTATCGTGAGGCTTGCCAGCAGATATTGCCATATTGCGCGTTTGCCATTCCCGCCTGGCGCAAGGCGACCTTGATTCATGGGATTTCATGCGGCGACGAAACTTTTGCGAACAAATATCGCGCCATCCTGGCAAGTCTGATTCGTGAAGTAAATCCTGCGATACCCATCATGGGCGAGACCACCTTGCGCAGCGCGAACGGGTATAAACTGATCAAAAGCGTCCATGCCGGCACCTCCGGCAATATCGTCTTTGAGGCCACATACAAGGAATATTTAACGGATAAAGTCATCAAGTTCTTACGCCAACAACAGATTGCCGAACCGTATCTTTTCCTTGTGATTGGTCCGCGATGTTACAGCGACACGGACCGGACTTATATTCCCCAGGATGCGTTGGCTTACAATCTCGAAACAGCCAGAGTCATAAACCAAAATAAAGAGGCCGCAGTCGTGATGGCTGGGGGAGGAGGTGGAACAAGAGTATTGTGGGGATCCGAAGTGTCCGATGATTTAACAAAATCAAACTGGCGGCAATACGCCGGCCAAAAATAATAAAATCCGCCTTTGTGGCGGAGCAAAAGAAAGGGAAGTAACATGCAGAAAGTAACAATAGGAATGATGATCATTGCCTGTGCAATGATCGTGAGTGTTGCAAACGCCGCGCCCGAGGTAACGAATCAGAAGGTCGTAACCGCATTGAAAGAGTATGCGGCCGATGCTCCGAACCAGGCCGTGCAGATGCAACGTCTGATGAGCATCGCCGGCTATCTCGTCACCGATGATGAGAAGTTGGCCTGGTATGAGGAACTGCTTCCGCAGTGCAAAACGCAGGGGCAGAAAGACAGCATCGCCATTGCGCGCGCCAACATCCTGAACGCTCAGGGCAGGACGAAGGACGCCGTTGCGGTCTATGAGGCGATGCAGGATGCCGGCAATTATGGCTACATCCGTCAAATCGTGGCGAATGAGACCGACCCGCAGGTGGCCCTGAAATATAAAAAGGGGTATCTGTTGGAGAAATTGGGAATCCGTGCGCCCAGTCTGAACAGCAACGAACTGCTTTTCGTCTTGAAGAGCATTCGTCCTGATGAATGCGATGACTACGCCGCCTTCCTGGAGGACGTGCTGCGTTTTTATCGCGTGTTCCAGGTGGACTGCCCGAACCTGATTCCGTTCATCACCCAGGTCGAAGCGACCATCAAGTCAGTGAGCAAATAACAGGTAGCGCAAGGTTTGGATCGAAAGAAAGGGAATATCATGCGTAAAAAAATTATGTTTATCATTTTTTTAGGGATGCTCTGTTCCCTTTCTTTTGCTTGGTTCTGGGGGCCTGGGAATCAGATCGGCCTGCGAGTGCTGATAACAAGCGTCAACGGCTTTGACACCTTGTCGCCCGATTACAACTACGATCACGGCGACACCAATGCGGCCATCACCGCCCGCGCCGGCGGATACAATTCAGCCCATGCCTTTGAAGTGGGCTATCCGGTGCAGGTGCTGATTAAGCCGGAATATGATTTAACAGCGGAATACACCAAAATTATCCTGCAATATTTTCAAGGCACGAATTCAGGTGCCTCATCGAACTGGACGACAATCTGCACGATCACCAATTCGCTCGATGAAGCTGAAGGCAAGGAAGGCGCTCACTTTGGATTGATCACTTGGTATCCACCCGCAACCACCAATGTCTCTTATCTCTTGCGTGTCTACTGCGAGGCGGTTCGGGAAGGCACGAATTACGTCAATGTAAATTTAGCTACGACAAACATAGACTGTCAGGGCGACGGTCTTCCTTGGGGTGCCGGTGGCACCTGGTTTGACTGGGCTGTGTTGGGCATCAAAGTAATTCCTGTAAAATTCAACTTGGAATAATGAGGTTTGAACATCGTTTAGAACCCTGTTTTACCACCCTTCAAAATAGAGACATCCTGTCTCATTAGGCGAAACCCTTAAATTTCGTTCAAGGGTATTTTCGCGCCAAATTCTCATCCTTTCTGTCCAAAATTCTCATCCTTTCTGTCCTTCTACAATCTTTCAGTCTGCGGCCGGCCGCAATATAATCGCGGTATTGCAAACGCATGTCCACGCTCGCGCTGATGAATTTTATCCGGACATCATTTAATTCATATCCGCGTGTGCCCGCGATGGAAGGTCCGATATGCGGAAAACCACCGAAGGCATAGCCCAGGTGCATGGCCAAGGCCACAAAACTGGCGCAATCTTCCGCCTTCTCCCAGCCTTTCTGGTATTCTCTGCCGCAAATAGGAAACGCGCTGTATTCCATGAACCCCTGATAGACAGTGGAAAAGAGCGGAACAACATTTTTGGCCTCGTAATCCTTCATGAAATAATGCTGGATACTGCCCAGCATGTATTCGGTCATGCCTTCCGAAATAATAATCGCTGAAGGAAATTTTTCAGATATTCTGGCACACAAATCAAACTGTCCTTTTGCCATCCAGCGTCCATATCCCAACGGATGGCCGTGGGTTTTATCATAGCATGGATAAACAGCTATGGGGAAAGTATCAAAATACTGGATTTGCGCCTTGTAGACACCCGGGTCCTGCTGGGCCATGGAAAAGAAAAGATCAATCACCCTCCCATAACCCGGGCACATCCACTGGTCGTCGGCATAAAATACCAGCTGATCAATGATGGCGGCGTCCTTGCCCCACCTGTTTTTGAGCAATTTTTTCTGCTTTTCCCTTTCCGAAGAAGGCATGGGGAAGCAGTTCAAACTCTCTATGAGATCATCCCTGACCGGACCAGACCATACCTTGCGCAATTCTTCCTTGAAAAGTTTAATACCCGGCCATTGATGCTCATCAAGCTCCGGCCGGTTGATTTTGACAAAGGTATGATAAGGGCTGTCAAATGGGTCGCGAGCCACCCATCGTTCCAAATAGCGGTAGAGCTCATGGTTAGCCGTAACCAGGAGCCCCTGGATATATGGGCCGATATGAATGCCATGATCTTGATACGCAAGTATCTTCCGGTAGGTGGCCTTGTCATGCGGCGGAAAGAAGTCCGGACAATGCGTATCTATTTGATAGTATTTCTGCCATTGATTGAGGAATGCCCCGATATCATTTCCCCCTGCAATTTCCTGGTAATGTTTGATCTGTTCAAATCCCTTGTCCATCTCATAGAACCACCCCCCGCCGCCCCAGTAATGGGTGTCCCTGAACCATTCCGGCGTATTTTTGCGGTCGTATATTTTCCCTTTGGCGCACCACTTCTGCTTCAGCGCCCATTGCCGGTAAATCTGAGCCGCCTCATACCAGCCACCACGGTAGGGAGTCGCCAGCACCGGATAAGGACTCTTGAAACCGGTCCCTTTCTGGCCGGTGTCTTCCGGATAATGGATCACCTCAATCCGCACCCCCTGTCCTTTGTGCGCATCGTCCACCTGCGTGGACACCATAAAATCCTTGACCCAGGCTTCGCCATCCTGGGTCCAGGCCATTACGCCTTCTCCCGTATTCTCCACCAGAAGCATTTGCATAAGCATGCCGCTATACTCTGAATATCTGCCGTAATAAATGGCGCTGGCTTTTTTATCGGCATATTTTTCCAGGCCGCAATTACCCGTTGCGCACGGCCGGTCATTTTGATTGAATACATCCGGCAATTTTTCCCCCATCTCGCGCGGATAAATTAAATAGCCATCCTTCAGACGGGGCAGATACAGCATGGGATATGCCACGGAATAAACCCCATAATCGCCTTTAGGCGTGACGCTTATGGTCCAATGCGTATCATTATCTTTTTTTTCCTTGAACACCTGCACGGTGCATTCCGGATGTTCGCCAATGCCCTCCTTGTTCAATCCCTCATATTTGCCGACGACGCTGATCACATTGGAAGGATTGCTGTCTTTCCATAAAATTACCTTGTAGGCGATTGAATCAAGGTCAACGTCATAGGCGCATGCATCAGTGGCATTAAAAATAATCGCCGCGCCAATTCCGATGAACAAGGGGAAAAACATATTGCGAACATAATTTTGCAAATAATGTTGCATCATTTTTTTCCTCCTCCTAGTTGACAAATGTTGCCTAGCATTTTTTCATGAAAAATCGTAATAAGATTTACTTTTTCATTTTATTATGGTTGAAATACCGGAAACGACAAGGGGAAATACGTGATAAAAATGTGGATTTTTGTGACACATGAAAAAGCCGTTTTATCGTCTTCTCGTGCGGCCGACGCCTGCGCCCAGCCTTGATTTGCCGTTCGGCGTGCGCAGTGTGGGACATTACCGCATTTTACCGGGCTATCGCGGACGGATAGTCGTCAAACACTTTGTAGATATCATCTGGGGAATTGCGGGTACCGGCGCCCTGATCATCAACGGCGAGGAACGCTGGGTACGTCCCGCGCAAATAGCGATTTATCTCCCCGGCATGCGCCATGAGATCTATGCCCTTGACACCGAATGGGAATTTTGCTGGTGGACCATGGATGGGCCGCTCGCAGCCAACATTACCACGGCTTTTGGTCTGACGTCCGATGTGTATGATGCCGGCCCGGCTCCCAGACCATTATTCCGGCACCTGGAGCGCACGATCCGTAACCCGTCCCCGGTGACGGAACGTCAGGCCAATGCCATTGCCTATCAGCTCCTGACCATTGCCGCTACGGGTCGCCGAATCAAAAGCGAAGACCGCCTGGCAAGCGAGGCCATGCGGATCATCCATAATGAATGGAATCAGCCGCAACTTTGCGTCAAGCAAGTGGCTGAACGGCTGCATTTACACCGGTCAAGCTTCACGCGGCGTTTTGAGGAGGCGGTGGGAATTCCGCCTGTGGTTTATCTGAATCGCCTGCGGGTCCAAAATGCGCTTTATATGCTCAAGCAGACAAAAAAATCAATAGCCGAAGTAGCCATTCAGTGCGGTTTCAATGACCCGCATTATTTTGCGCGGCTGATTCATAACATTACCGGACTTTCGCCGCGCTCTTTCCGGAATGATTTCCTGCCCAAATCCGGCCCGGCTGTTCCAGCACGCGAACGCAGGCAAACATCATCATAGAAAATCGTCCATTCCGGATTGCAATCAGAAAAATCAGCTCGTGATTTTTATTCGTCCGGGGCCGCCTTTGAACCAGTAAGCCGGCAGAACATCCCGCTCGGCT
>Ga0209749_1001353_pt1 | contig 22420 bp, 21 predicted proteins | sample EPASupsiteSAE347_FD_187267 | JGI IMG/M metagenome (GOLD analysis project Ga0209749, IMG submission 187267) | Bioremediated contaminated groundwater from EPA Superfund site, New Mexico - Sample SAE3-47 (SPAdes) (version 2) | ecosystem: Environmental > Aquatic > Deep subsurface > Groundwater >...
TGCTTGTTTTAAAACTAAAAATTATTAAATTTTTTTCTAAGATTTACCAATCGAAATTAACATTGAATAAACAAACAATATTAAAATATAAAAGGTCAAATTTTTGGTTAGCCATATTAATATCAAACTTAATTGTTGGTGTATATAATTTGTTATTTTTTAATCGCTTTTTCCCTATAACAGACGGTTTGTGGAGTTTAACTGCACGTTATATTCTATCGGGTAAAATGCCATACCGTGATTTCCATGTATATGTTCCGCCGCTATTTCCTTTAAAGATTGCTGGTTTTGTTTCTTTGTTTGGGTATGATTTTATATATTTGAGAATTTTAGGAATTTTTGCTATGTTGGCTATGACAACATTGCTTTTTTTAATCTTTGTACGATTTGTTCCGGCGTATACGTCAGCGATAGTTACTGTTTTAGTTATGGTTGTCTTTCAGTCGCATAATATTTTGCCTACTTACGATTATACGGTTTTTGGTTTTATTTATATATTTCTTTCTACAGTTTTATTTTATAATTACTTGGATTTTCAAAGAAAACGCCTTAATTTTTGGAAATTTAATTTATTTTTATGTGGAATATTTGTTTCGTTATTATTTTTAACTAAACAGAATTACGGTGGGCTTTTTATTTTTACTTTTATCTTTCTGATCGTATTAATAAATAGAAAGAGAGCGCTGTGGCCTCTTGTTATATATTTAGCAGGGTTGGTGTTGCCCTTAGTAATTGTTTTGGTTTGGTTAATAAAAAATCAGGCGTTGGTACCTTTTATTCAACAGGTTTTTTTCGATGCTCTTAGTAGCAAGGGTGGGATGTATCGAGTTTTTTTTGCTTGGTTTTTTGATCTTTTCAAAAATAATATGCTTGTGCTATGTGGTACTTTATTGTTTGTTTTTTTACTTTATAAGAGAAAGTTTAATTTATTTAACACTGTCCGGGAAGATATTTTTGGAGTCTTAGTTTATAAAATGCGATTGTTAATTCCGGTGGTTCTATTTGTTTTATGTTTATTGGCGGTAGTGTTTCCATTATTTAACGAGGGAATTATTAGATATGCTCCGGTATGTTATATTGCAGAATTTATGTTTGTGATCGTTCCAATCACAATGATCTTTGTGTTTATTTGTTTAATACTTTTTTTATCCAACTATTTGTTCAAAAAATACAGCTCCAAGACGGAAGATCTGTTGGTTTTTTTCATAATTTCTTTAGTTGTTATATTATGCGGCGCGACGGCTTGCGGAGGCGTTATTTTTCCGTATTCAATACAACTGCCGTTAGGTTTATTATTTGGTTTGTTCATAGCTAGTAAGAATATATCGAGTAAAATAAGATTTTTCTTTGCAGGTGTTGCTTTTCTTATGATAATAAATGCTTCCAATATGAAGTTAAACGATCTTTATAATTGGTTTGTTTTTAGATGTCCATCGGTAAAAGAATCGGTGTATTCAGCTAAAAAAATTAAGTATTTAAATGGTTTCTATATGGATAGGGAGAGTGTAGAGGTCTTTTCGAAGATAAATGAGATAGTTCAAAAAAATACTTCGCCTGGAGATACTATATTCTCATTTCCATATATGCCGGTTTTTTATCTAATGAATGATCGTTATCCCGCTACTTTTGCTTTTCTTCATTGGTATGACAGTACGAGCGATAATCTCTGTCATATAGATGCGTTGCGGCTTCGGAAAATTCCCCCTAAGGTTATTATATTATGGAATGATAAGCGCGGTAAAGCCAGGAGTTTCCACGAAGCTCTTTATCGCGGCAAAAAGGAAAGTTCTCAGCGTGAGATAGATAAAGTAATTTCCGATTTTACCTGCGATTATGGAACATATGAATTGAATACGATACTTTCATTGAGAAATGATACTAGTATCGAAATTTGGAGCAGAATATGATTCTTATTAATTCTTCTTCCAGAAATGCTTTAAAGATTTTTCAACCTTTCTTATCAGTTTTTGTTCCCGTGGGCATCGGCTATCTTGCTGCTTTTGCCCAGAAAAACGGCATTAAGGTCAGTATTATAGATGAACATATAGAAAAAAACGTATTTGCGGTGGTTGCGGAACATGTGAAAATGATGGAGAAACCTTATATATTTGGATTTAGCGTGGTAACCGCGGCGTTTAAAAATGCCATAACGGTTTCTAAAAAACTTAAGGAGAAGTATCCTGATTCCATAATTTTATTCGGAGGAATACATCCCACTGCATTGCCGGATGAAGTGCTAGCTTATAGTCATATTGATTTGGTAATAAGAGGAGAGGCGGAGGAATCTCTTGTTGAATTTTATAAATGCATCAAACATAGAACTGATTTTACGAGAATACCGAATGTTTCTTATAAAAAAGATGGTAGGATTTTTCATAACACAATCATTCCGTTAATGGTAGATTTTAATGATTTACCGGATTTTCCTTATCATTTGTTCGAATCCAAACAATATGATTTGGGTTTTGTGGTGAGTTCCCGTGGGTGTCCGTATAGATGTATTTTTTGCAGCAACAGGGTAACTACTGGCAAAAAATACAGGTATTATCCCGAGCAAAGGATAATAAAAGACCTGAAATTATTATATGAAAAATATCATCAGAAAAATATTGCTTTCCTTGATGATAATTTGCTGGTTAATAAAGATAGGATATACAATCTTATTGATGGGATAAAATCCGCAGGGTTAGATAAAAAAATTAAATTTGGGTTTCAGGCCAGAGGTGACAATGTCAATTATAAAATATTAAAGGATATGTATGATTGCGGTTTCAAGAATGTCTTTTTTGGTTTAGAGACTGCCTCTGAAGAAATTATGAAATATATTAAAAAGGATGAGACTGTTGAAGAATGTGTGAAAGCTGTTAAATTAGCCCAAAAAATCGGGTTTCATGTAAGTGCTACTTTTATATATGGTTTACCGGGAGATTCGCATTTTCATCGAATGAATTGTCTAAAGCTAAGTAAAAATTTACGATTAGATATGGTGAGATATAATAATGCTACACCTTATCCGGGGACCGAACTATATAAAATTGCTGAATCTGAAGGCAAACTTGTTATTAAAGGTTTATATGATAATTTTAGTTCTGTTTCGGTTTTTATTGAAAACCCATTCAGGAAAATACCTTTTTCGTATGTGCCTAAGAATAATTCAGAAGATGATATAAGAAATGATACCCTCTATAGCTATTTTAGTTTTTATTTTAATATGGCTAAATTGACTAGTATATTTAAACATCCTGAAAAAAGCGGCGGGTGGTTTAATGCCGGGGAAAGTGTTATCGAATTAATAAAAAAAATCCCCGCTTTATTATTACTAAGTTTTTTTCTTGTTGTTAAGTTTTATATTTTAATTCTTGGAAAATTTATAAATTTTATAATCGGAGGAATACTATGTCATACCAGCCGGAAAAACTGAATTCAATCGAAATCGCAAGGAGAAATTCTTTAAAAAAAGAGAAACCGTATGTTTATGAAAAAATTATGAAGTATGACGAGAAGGTCAAAAAAGGGGAGAGTATCGCTATTCTTCAATTTCAGTACGATTATAAGTGCAATTTTCGTTGTCAGCATTGTTGTATTACGAAATTGCAAAGTAAAAATTCCGACAGATATTTTACGATTAACGATGTGAAGGAATTATCAACTCAGGCTGATAAAATGGGACTCGCACATCTTGTTATTACCGGGGGGGAGCCGTTGGTATTTCCTGATTTCGATGAAATCGTCGCGGCGATCGATCCGCAAAAATTTTATATTACTTCGGACACTAATGGGTGGTTTTTAGATGCGGCTAAAGCCAAACATATGAAAAGCATCGGTTTAGATAAAATTCAGTTAAGTCTCGACAGCCTTTCCGCGAAAGAGCACGATGAATTCAGAAGGAAACCGGGATCGCATGAAAAAGCGTTAAAAGCGATCGATGCTTCTTTGGATGCCGGTTTGAATATTATAATTGCCACGGTAGTTACTAAACAAAGGGTTAGGTCAGAAGAATTCATTGAATTCTTGGAATTCGCCAAGAAGAAAAGAGTGGGGGTATTCGTGACATATGCTAAACCTGTCGGAGCTTGGGAAGGTAAATTTGATGTTCTCATAGATAGAAGCGATATGGATTATTTAAGGGAACTTGAAAAAAAGTATAATGTATTTACGCATTTAACGCCGTCTTATGGGCTTAATCTGGGATGTATCGCGGTAAAAAGGATGGTATCTATTACTAAATATGGCGATATTATGCCTTGTCCGTATATCCATGTTTCTTTGGGGAATTTTTTTAAAGAGCCGTTAAAGGATATAATTGACCGAGGCATGAGGATAAAATATTTTAGGAATTATATCGATACTTGTCTTATAGCTGAAGATAGGAAGTTTATCAATGATTATGAGACTTGTAAAATTTATGGAAAACCTGTACCGGTGTCGTATAATGAAGTATTTAATGAGGATGATTTTATCAGTTGAATCATATAATTTTTAGCGAAAACATGAATTCTGCAAAGAAGATCAAAGAGGAGATATTATCTAAGGTCAGGAAATTTTATAAGCTTGCGCCTAAAAAACGTTTTATTCCTGGAGAATCAAATGTTAATTATGCCGGGAGGGTATTCAATTCCGATGAATTGGTTAATTTAGTAGATTCGTCATTAGAATTCTGGCTTACCGCCGGTTGTTATGCTGGAGAATTTGAGAGAAAATTTCCCGATTTCTTAGGTGTTAAGTATTGTTTTCTGGTTAATTCCGGTTCTTCGGCAAATCTTTTGGCTGTTTCCGCCTTGACTTCGCCTTTGTTAAAGGATCGCCGTTTAAAACCCGGTGACGAAGTAATCACTACCGCTTGTGGTTTCCCCACGACATTAAATCCGATCATTCAAAATAATCTTATACCAGTTTTTATTGATGTAAATTTGGGCTCTTATAATATCGAGGCCGAAGATATAGAAAAGGCGGTTGCTAAAAAAACTAAAGCTATTTTTGTAGCGCATACTTTGGGGAATCCGGTGAATATCGATAAGATTAAAAAGATCGCTAAAAAATACGGATTATGGTTTATTGAAGATAATTGTGATGCTTTAGGATCGAAATATAATGATAGATATACTGGGTCATTTGGAGATATTGCTACTTCTAGTTTCTATCCTGCGCATCATATTACCATGGGGGAAGGCGGCGCTGTTTTAACCAGCGATCCGTTATTGCGCCGGATCATACTGTCTTTGCGGGACTGGGGAAGAGATTGCTGGTGTGGACCTGGGCATGACAATACTTGTAAAAAACGTTTCAATCAAAAGTTCGGCGGTTTGCCTTTTGGATATGACCACAAATACGTTTATTCACATATCGGGTATAACTTGAAGATTACCGATATGCAAGCAGCAATAGGTTGTGCGCAATTAAAAAAATTACCTAAATTTATTTCTTTGAGGAAACGTAATTTTGTTTATCTTTATAGATTTCTTGAAAAACATGAAGGATATTTTTTACTTCCACAATGGGAAGAAAACGCTCAGCCAAGCTGGTTTGGATTCCCTGTTTTGGTAAAAGAAAACGCTCCGTTTTCGCGAAACGATATCGTTAATTACTTGGAAAAAAATAAAATAGCTACCCGGATGCTTTTTGGCGGTAATTTATTGTGTCAGCCGGCATATAAGGGAATAAAACGTCGAGTGTCTGGAAGTTTAACTAATACGGATATCGTTATGAAACAGCTTTTTTGGATCGGGGTATATCCTGGAATCGATAAAGCATGCTTGCATTATATTTGTGATTCTTTTGATCGTTTTTTAAAGGAATATAAATAGAGGGTGTAAAATGAAAAAAATAAGCGTAGTAAGTGGGTGTTATAACGAAGAAGGAAATGTTGAGGAAATGTACAAACGGGTTAAAGGCATTTTTAAAGATTTGCCGCAGTATTCATACGAGTATATTTTTATCGATAATGCGTCTAAAGATAAAACGGTGGAAGTTTTAAAGAAAATCGCAGAGAATGAAAAAAACTTAAAAATAATAATAAATGCTCGAAATTTTGGGCATATTCGTTCTCCTTTTTATGGAATATTACAGGCAAATGGAGATGCTGTAATTTATCTTGTTTCGGACTTGCAGGAACCTCCGGAGTTGATTAAAGAATTTGTAAAACAATGGGAAGCTGGGTATAAGGTTGTAGCTGGCGTAAAAACCAAAAGTAAAGAGAATCCGTTGATGTTTCTTATAAGAAAAATGTATTATAAACTCATTAATTTGTTTTCTGAAACAAAGCAAATTGAAAATTTTACCGGTTTTGCATTGTATGATAGAACGGTAGTCAATGAGATGAAAGATATCAATGATCCATATCCTTATCTAAGAGGGTTGATATCAGAGTTTGGTTATGATGTTGCTACAATCAAATATACCCAGCCTAAAAGGATAAAAGGAGTTACGAAAAATAATTTTTATACTCTTTTTGATATGGCAATGTTGGGATTTGTAAACAATTCAAAGGTTCCGTTAAGAATAGCTATCTTTACGGGAATAATTTGTTCTATAATTTGTTCGTTTATAGGGTTTATCTATTTAGTATATAAAATATTGTTTTGGAATAGATTCCAGTTGGGTATTGCACCGTTAATAATCGGAGTATTCTTTTTTTTCTCGGTTCAGTTATTTTTTATTGGTATCCTTGGAGAATACATAGGCGCGATATATACTCAGGTTAAAAAAAGGCCTTTAGTTATTGAGAAGGAGAGGGTAAATTTCTAATTGTCGTTGGAGTCTATTGGAGAATTCTGGGGTGTTAAATAATAACCGACTGATAGCCAATAAATTTACAGTTTTTTTCGTTTCTGCGCTAATTGCCATAACTTTTGTTTTCATATGCGGTTCATTTTTTACGAATTATAGTTTTATTCTTGGCCATCAGGTTTCGCTATTTGCTTCAATTATCTCGCCGTTTATTATTGCAATCGTATTGTCTATTTCTATATTTAAACAGCATTTTTACAAAATCCCGGTCATTGTTTTAGGACGAAAGATTGCTAACTTGGATGATAGGGTTATTCTTGCTGTTTTGATTTTTTTTATAGCAGCTGTATTTTTATCGCTTTCCTTTATCCGTCATAATTCATTCTCAAGCAATTGTGATTTGGCCATCTACGACCAAATTGTATGGAATTCAGCCCATGGAAGATTTTTTAATTCATCTCTAATGGGTGATATTAATTCGCTTGGCAATCATTTTGAACCAATATTATTGTTTTTAGCGCCTTTATATTGGATATTCCCGGGTGTGATAGCTTTATTTTGTGTCCAATCTTTAGCCCTTGCTACTGCTATAATTCCTCTGTATCTATTGTCGAAACGACAGTTAAATAATCGTTTCCTTGTATTTGTGTTTATATTTTTATATTTGATCTCGCGTGGTATACAGGGAGTAGCTACCTTTGATTTTCATACGGATTGTTTTCTCCCGGGATTAATTTTCTGGGCGTATTATTTTATAATTAGCGGACGAATGCGTGGCGCGGCGTGGATGTGTTTATTAATGCTTTTATGCAAAGAGAATGCCGCGATATTGGTGATGGGTTTTGGAACGTTTGCGTTTATTAAGAAGGAAACAAGGATTTTTGGTATTGCACTCATTGCAAGTGGAATTTGTGCTTGGCTCTTGGTAACTAAATTTATTATCCCGTTTTTTTCAAGGTCTCAAGGCGATTATCAGTATTATTATTGGCTTCCTTTTGGCGCGACTTTATGGGATAATTGTGTTTTTTTATTTAGCCATCCGATAAGATTAGTAATGTATTTTTTTGATAAAGAAAAGCTCGAATATTACCTTCACATATTCGGACCTAGCGGGTTTTTAGCTTTTTTAAGCCCCGCTCACTTGGGTTTGTTTATGGCGCCTATTACCGTATTTGTGCTTGCTAGTTCCGGACACGCCGAATTTTTAAATATAGGTGTACAGTATTCGGCGCATACTGTACCGGTGGTTATGATTTCCGCTATTGGCGCTACGGCCTGGTTAAAAAACAAAATGGTATTTAAATTTCCTGATTATGAAAGAAAAATAATTGCAATTTTATCTTTATATCTTATTTTTACCGGAGTTATGCTCTATGGAAAAACATCCGGAAACCGATTGAATAAATTTATTAAGGCGGGCAAAGCTCTTGAGGCCAGAGAAGTTGCTTCAATACTTCGCAAAAAGATTCCTGTTGATGCGTCAGTGTCGGTTACGGATAATCTTTCTGCGCATTTATCTAATCGCCAAAAGTTGTATCTACTCGAAAATATAGAACTTAAAAAAAGTAATCAGGAAAATGAAAATATTTCCCGTCAACGTTATAAGAGTGAATATGTAGCAGTTCTTAAAAGTCCGTTTTATTCCAATTTTAATTTATTACTCGCAGAAATTAATGCTCATGGCTACCATAAGATCGAGCAAGACCACCTTGGTAATTTAATACTTTTTACTCGAAGTGTTGAAAAGGGTCGTAATTAATCAGTAATTATTCAGCAAAAAACAATAGTTTATAGAAACTAAAATTAATTTTGGCAAAGTCGCTTTGGTTACAGAAAAAGTGATCGGCAAACGAAATGAATAGAGGACACAAATCGTTTCTGGTAATTAATGTTTTCGGTATCGGGGACGTCTTATTTTCCACGCCATTACTACGTAATCTACGCGATAATTTTACTACCGCTAAAATATATTACCTCTGTAATAAAAAAACAGCTTCATTGCTTCAAAACCACCCCTTAATTGAAAAAGTGTTCGTTTATGAACGAGATGAATTTGTAGCTGCGCAAAAAAAGTCGTTTTTTGCGCTAATCCGCAAGTATTGGCAATTTATCTCGGAAATCCGGAGGGAAAGAATAGAATGCGCGATAGATTTATCATTAAACGCGCCATTCGGCCTATTTGCATTGTTGGCAGGTATTAAGAAACGATACGGCCTTAATTATAAAAATAGATCGCGATTTTTGAACCGGACAGTTAAAATAGATGGTTTTATCGATAAACATGTGGCGGATTATTATCTTGATGCGCTGAAATTGCTGGATATTCCGGTTAAAAGATGCCATTTAGAGGTTTATACAGATAATGATAGTAAAGCGTGGGCAGGTGAATTCCTTAATCAAAATGGTATTTCCGGCAATCAGTTTATAGGTATTGCACCGTGTGGAGGGGCGGCTTTTGGCAAGGATGCGTTTATTAAGCGCTGGCCGGCGGACAAATATCCTGTTTTAATCGATAAGTTAATAGCTGAATTTAAAGCTAAGATCTTTATCTTTGCCGGGCCACAGGAAAAATCCGATGTTGAAAAAATTTTAAGTTTGGTGCAACATAAAGACAGCTGTTTTGAGTTTACTGCTGCTACGCTGCCTCAGACTATTGCCTTAGTTGAGAGATGCAACCTTTTTATCGGAAACGACACCGGGCCATTGCGTTTTGCCGATGCATTGGATAAGAAAACGATAGCGATCTTTGGGCCTGTGGATGATAATGTCTATGGTTTGTATCCTAAGCGTAAGACGGCAGTGGTGATAAAAAAGGATATGCCCTGCCGGCCGTGTTACCAGAAGTTTAGATTAGCACCGTGTCGGGATTCTAGAAAGTGTCTGAATGATATTTCGTTTGAAGACGTAATGTCGGCAGTAAAGGAACTATGGACTATACAATAAATCCAAGACTCTGGAAGAAAAAATCAAAGGAATTGGAGCAATATTTAAACGCCCCGATTGCGGATATTGAGCGCCAATATTCGGATATCCGAAAAAGCGAACAGGCAATTGAGTCGTCATTGTATAACTCATCGGATAGCGCTGCAGTCAACAGTTTTTATCAAAATACCGCCAGATACCTTTATGAACTACTGCATTGGGAATCGTCTTTTCAGAAGCAGGAAGTCTTCCAATTGATCAACTGTTTCTTAAAAAAATACAAAGCAGAAGCTGTTTTGGACTTTGGCGCTGGGATAGGCGGGTTAGTTCTATATCTTAGAAAACACGGCATTCAGTGCGATTATTTGGATATAAAAGGCAAGACTTTTTATTTTGCGAAATGGCGTTTTGATAAGTCTGGCTCGGCAATTACCATGTTTGACGGACTGCAGGGTTATCCTCAGCGTGCCTATTCATGCGTGATCGCCTATGATATGCTTGAACATGTGCCAAATCTGGAAGAAACCTTGCATTGTATATCTTGCTTGATTGAAAAAGGCGGTTTTTTTCTGGTAAAGCCGACTTTCTCCGGAGGCGGGATACACTTAAAAAGGAACGAAAAATACCAGGATATGAGGGCGTTTAACAGTCTTTTAGCGGATGAAGGTCTGGTTTATTCAGGCAGGCTAAAAAAATCATTTTTATCCCGCGTTTTGAATATCTGCGGTATTCGATTGATCGCTGGTTTTTTTCTATCTAAAAAAAATAAATACGGCGGTAATTTTCTTGTTTATCGAAAGGCACGATGAGTACTATTAGCGTGGTTATAATAACCAAGAATGAAGAGGCGGAATTACCGCAATGCTTAGATTCTGTAAAGCTTTTTGCTGACGAAATTATTATTATTGATGATGCCTCTACTGATAATACCGTAAAAATAGCAGAGCAATATGGCGCCAAGGTATTTATTAATGAATCTAAAGGAAATTTTGATCGTCAGCGGAATATTGGCATAGAAAAAGTGCAGTGTGAATGGATATTACAGATGGATGCGGATGAAATTGTCCCTGATGATGCGGCTCGAAAAATCAGGTCCGCGATAGGCAATCCGGGTGTTTTTGTGGCTTTTGAGATCCGGAGATTGAGTTTTTTTATAGGGCATCCCATACGTCATTGCGGAAACTATGAGTATTCGTTAAAAATATTCAAGAAAGGTTCGAGCCAATACGTTGGTAAAGTCCATGAACATTTGGTAGTAAATGGGCCGGTGGGGCGGATCGATACGGATATCAATCATTATCCGTTTAATTCTATATCGGAAGTTATTGAGCGTGTCAATTTTTATACTGATATCGAAAGTTCAGGTTTTTTGGAAAATATAAAAAGTGTTTCTAAAAAAAGAATAAAATACGAACTGACAATAAAATCTATAAAGAGGTTTTGGAAATTATATGTTAAAAAGCAGGGTTATAAAGACGGAATTTATGGGTTTATCTGGTGTATTCTTAATGTTATAGGGCCACAGATCCGCTGGATGAAAATATGGGAAAAGGCGTTGAAAAAACAAAAGCTTGTTGATAAGTAAGCGCGAATAAATATAGGTTTGGATATTTGGATACATTTGTAGTCTTTTATTTTAGAAAAATTGAAATTTAAGGGTTAGAAAGAATCTGTTAATGATTAGAGAAAATGTGTATCTTTCGTTGGTGATTCCTGTTTATAACGAAAGTAAAATAATAGTTTCCGCTATTGAGAAAGTCTTGATGTATTTTTTTAAAAAAGGCTATTTTTTTGAAATAATTGTTGTTGATGACGGAAGCGTTGATAATACAAGAGAGTTGGTAAGAGATTTCGCTAAAAGCCGGCCGAACGTTATATTAGTTAGTAATGGTTGTAATAAGGGTAAGGGGTTTAGTGTGAAAAATGGAGTTTTGGTTTCTAAAGGAGATTATGTGCTTTTTAGCGATGCCGATCTATCTACACCTATTGCAGAGTTGGATAAGCTAATGTTTTATTTCGCGCAGGGTTATGACGTGGTCATCGGCTCGCGGGCTCTTAAGGGATCCGATATTATTTTAAAACAGCCGTGGATCAGGCAAAACATGGGGAAGGTGTTTAATCTGTTAGTTCGGGGATTGCGATTAGCGGATGTAAGAGATACACAATGCGGGTTTAAGTGTTTTAGTCGAGTTGCGGCCGAAAAGATATTTAAACTTCAACGGTTTGATCGTTTTTGCTTTGATGTAGAGATCCTGTATATCGCGAAGCGATTAGGTTTTAAGATAAAAGATGTTCCGGTAGCCTGGGTTAATCGCATAGATTCCCGGGTAGCTATTTTCAAGGATTCAGTAAAGATGTTTATTGATCTATTTAAGATAAGGATCAATGCTTTTAGAGGGTTATATAATGCCGCGTAAGTTAATCGTTATTATAATATTTGGTAGTTTAGCTTTGGGTTTGTTTATCCAGTATCAGGCAAGGGTTACGAAAAGAGGTTTTTGCGATTATCGAGTTTATTATGAGGCCGGGAGGGATATTCTTACAGGCCAGAATATATACCAGCAGGATTCCGAAGCGATCACTCCTTTTAAATATTCTCCTTTTTTTGCTGTTTTTATGGCGCCGTTTTCGATGGTTGATAAACGGACTTCCGCCAGTTTGTTCTTTATTTTAAACCTAATTTGCCTGTTTTTTATATTAAAAGTATCTCGCCGCTTGATCTTTTTTAAAGACATAGGCCGAAAAAAGGAATATTTGGTTTTTTTAATTGTTTTTGTGCTATCTTTCAGAGCAATACTGCATTGTTTGCAAAGCGGGCAGGTAGGGCTACTTATTGTTTTATCAATACTCCTGGGATTGTTGTTTATTTCACGGAACAAACAGGTGCAGGGTTCTTTTTTGATCGGTTTTGCCGTAATGATCAAATATATGCCGTTTTTGTTTGGATTACATTTTTTGATTAAGAAGAAATATAAGGTTTGTCTATTTTTTGCGTTAGCGTTGATTGTTTATTGTCTTTTACCGGGGATATTTTTTGGGGCAAAAACAAATTTTCATTATTTAAAAGACTGGTTCCCATATATAACCTCGACTTCTTTGGATTCCGGTTCTCTTGTGGATTCCAAAAACTATTCCTTATGGACTCTGATAAGACGGATTATTCCCGGTATTAGCGCTAATTGGGCCATAATAAGCATTATTTTGGTTTTTGGGGTGGTAGTTGTTTTGTTTAGCATAAAGGGAAAAGGGAGACAAAGTAATCCGCAAATGAACGAATTTTATGACTGCATTGACTACGGGATGGTTTTTCTGGCCATGGCGTTATTTAATCCGAATGCGTGGCTGCATAACTTTGTCGTTGTTATTTTTCCATATATGATAGTGATGTATTATTTGTTTATCTGTAATTTTAAGGATAAGATTGTTTTGGCGTTGCTCGCTTTGTCGTTTATCTTCTTTTCGCTGGTTAGCGAGTCATTAGTGGGAGATAGAATGCAGAATATGCTTGAATGTTGCTCCGTTGTAACCTGGGGAACATTGCTGCTTTTTGCTGCTTTGTTTAAAATTAAATTTTATAGCAATAGCATAACAATCGGAGGATTGAGGAATGGATAGAATAAAGTTGACCGTAGTAACGCTGACCAAGAACAGCGAGACGATTATCGAGGATTGTTTAAAGAGCGTTTCGGATTGGGCTGGCGAAATAGTGATTGTTGATGATATGAGCTCGGATAAAACGTTGGAGATAGTTAAAAAATATACTGATAAGATTCATATTAAGAAATGGGAGAAAGAGGGAAGCCATAGAAATTACGCGTATTCGCTTGCCAAGTATGATTATATCCTAAGCCTTGATTCTGATGAGCGGGTCACGCCGGAGTTAAGGGATGAGGTCATTAAGATATTTAAGGAAGGGCCTAAATTCGTTGGGTATAACATACCGCATAAGAATTTTATCGGAGATCATTGGATTCAATATGGTGGGTGGTATCCTAATGCCAAGTTAAAGATGTTCGCCAAGGCGAAATTTCATTATGAACCAGAGGCTGAATATCATCCTCGGGCGTTTTTAACCGGTCCGTCTTATACTTTGAAATCGGATATAATCCATTACGCGTATAGGGATTTTAAGAATCTTTTTTCTAAACTTAACCATCAGACTGATTTTGAGGCCAAGAAATGGTTTAGGGATAAAAGAAAAATGGGGTTCGGGCGGGTTATGGTTAAGGCGATTTCGCGGTTTATTAAGTTTTATTTTCTGAAAAAAGGTAGAAAAGACGGGTATGTTGGGTTTATGATGGCGCTTGCTGCCAGCGCATATCAGTTAATGACTTATGCGAAATATTGGGAGATGAAAAACAAGAAATAGTTTTTAGGGGAATCTTGCTAATGGGTTGTCTTAAAAAGATTGTTTTTATGAGTCAAGAAGCCACTTTAAACGCAGGTGGCGAAATTTCGCTGGTAGATTTAATCAGGGGGCTGCGGAATAAATATGAGGTTTTTTGCTTAGTACCTAAAGATGGGCCTCTGGTCAAAGAATTTCGCAAATTGAAATGTTCCGTGATTTTTTGTGATGTGTCGTGGTCAAGAAAATTAAAATATGTCGTTACGAATTACTACAAATTGATTAAAATTGCGATAAAGTTAAAAAAAATATCCCCAGATCTGTTATATGCTAACGCCGGGTATATAAATCCATTTGGAGTTAAGCTTGCCAAGATACTTAAGATCCGTTTGATCACGCATATCCACGCTTTTTTTCTGCCTGTAGATGAGGACAGGTATCAATTTGGTAAAACCGATGCGATTATCACTAATTCGGAAAAAGTAGCGCGAGCGGTGAATAAGTTTAATGTTAATGTGCGGGTAATTCAGCCGGCGATCAGTTCTGATAAATTTAATCCTAAAATAAAACTGTTAAATAAAGAAATAAGGCGGCGGCTCGGGTTTAATGATGATGAGATTTTAATTGGAAATATTGGTACAATATCAGAGATTAAAGGGTATTTTGAATTCGTAGAAGTCGCAAATGAGGTGTTGAAAGAGTTTCCGGTAGCAAAGTTTTTGATTATCGGTGTTACCCAAGATCCGGTTGTTATTGGTAAACTTAAACGTAAAATAAAAGATTATCATCTGGAAGAGAAGATCGTATTTATGGGGTTTGTAAATGAAATTGAGAATATATTTTCAATTCTAGATGTCTTTTTATTTCCTGCCCGCTATGAAGCTTTTGGGCGAGTCATCATTGAGGCGTTTGCATGCAAGGTTCCGGTTATTTCAAGTAAATATGGCGGTCCGGAAGAAATAATCGAAGATAGAAAAGATGGATTTCTGTTTGAAATCGGGGATATTCTGGGTATGACTCGATGTGTTATCGAGTTAATTAAAAATAGAGAATTGGCGGATCGGATTGCCGAAAACGCTTATCAAAAATTTACTGATCGATTTACGGTTGAGCGAATGATAAGCAAGATTGATAACGTGATTATGGATCTTATTTAAATGAAAATTAATTCAGCGAAAATCAAGCGTATTCTCGTTGTTCGTAATGATCGTTTTGGTGAATTCCTTTTGAATGTTCCGGCTTTTCGCGCCCTTAAAGAAACCTTCCTTGATGCCCGTATTACGCTTGTAGCGGATACTTCTTTGGTGGATTTGGCGGATAGTATACCTTATATTGATGAATTTTTATTTTGGAATAGAGGGAAACATTCTATTTTTGGGGGGATCGTTTTCTGGTGGCAACTATTCTTAAAGAGGTTTGATGCTGCAGTAATCTTCAATCCCACCAAGGAAATGCATATCTATTCGTATTTGGCAGCTATACCAATCAGGGTGGGTTATAAGCGCAAATGGTGTTTTTTGCTCACCCATACCATTAAGGATACCAAAAATAGAGGTGATAAACATGAGGTGATAGCGAATTTGGAGTTGGTAGATCTTTTGGGTGCAAAAACAGCAAATTATGGGTTGGAGATAAAGTTAAACAGTAATTTAAATGATAGGTATTTAGTGGCGATTCATCCGTTTACTAGTGATATGGTAAAACAGTGGCCGTTAGAGAGATTTCATGAGTTAGCCGAGAGACTTTCCGTGAGAGGGATAGGTAAAATTGTAATCGTGGGTAAACCGGAGAAAAATGAAAAGGTCCTTGTTTTTGCGCAGGGTGAAATAATCAATATGGTGGGAAAAACCGGGTTAATACAGTTAGCGGATATTTTAAAACAGAGTAAGGTCCTGGTTTCTTGCGATAGCGGTCCGGTACATCTTGCCGGTTGTGTAGGTACTCCGGTTGTCGTTTTGTTCCGTAATGATATGCTTGGGAAGAACCCGGAGAGATGGGGGCCGTGGGGTAAGTTTAACAAGGTCATTCAGAAATCCGCTCTTAACGATATTACTGTGGATGAGGTGGAGAAAGCGGTTCTTGATATTTGTTCAAATAAGGTGGGAAAATGAAAATATTGGTAACCGGAGGGTGCGGGTTTGTAGGGTCACACTTAGTGGATCGGTTGGTCGGTGATGGCCACGATGTGTTGGTTTATGACCTATTGGAACCGCAGGTGCATGGTAAAAAGAAGCCCGTGTATCTGAATAAGGACGCCAAATATATATTCGCCGATATACGCAATAAGGATAAATTGAAGAAGGCGATGAAGGATATTGAGGTGATCTTTCATCAGGCTGCGCAGGTGGGCGTGGGGCAGTCCATGTACGAAATAGAGAAATATGTGTCGCATAACTCTTGTGGGACTGCCGTGCTTTTAGACCTTTTGGTTAATACTAAGAATAAAGTCAGGAAGCTGATTTGCGCGTCCAGTATGTCGATCTATGGTGAAGGCGCGTATTTCTGCCGAAACTGCGGCAAGGTGTACCCGCTTCTTCGGTCTGAAGAACAGTTGAAATCCAAAGAATGGGAAATGCGTTGTCCAAAATGCGGGGCTGAGGTTTCAAGTATAGGGACAACTGAAGATAAACCGTTATTTCCGACTTCGGTTTATGCCACGACAAAGCGCGATCAGGAGGAGATGTGCCTGGAAGTAGGAATTGCCTATAAGATCCCTACGGTGTCTTTGCGTTATTTTAACATTTATGGTCCGCGCCAGTCTTTGAATAATCCTTATACCGGAGTAGCCGCGATATTCCTGTCGCGGGTAAAGAATAATAATCCGCCAGCTATATTTGAAGACGGCAGGCAATCGCGGGATTTTATATATGTGACGGATATTGTGGAAGCGAATATTCTGGCTATGCAAAAAGATCAGGCAAATTATGATTCCTTCAACGTGGGCACCGGGGTGGCGCATTCAATCGGTGACATTGCGTCTGCTATTATCGCGTTGTATAATAAAGATTTGCGGCAGGAGGTCATGAATAAATTCAGAGCAGGTGATATCCGGCATTGTTACGCGGATATCACGAAAATAAGCTCCAAATTGGGATTTAAACCCAAGGTTCTTTTTGAGCAGGGAATGAAGATGTTGATCGAGTGGGCGGATACGCAGAACGCGAAGGATTTGACATTAACAGCGCAAATGGAGTTAAAGAAACGCGGCCTGGCGCAGTAAATAGTTAAAACGCTGGCGAATGAGAATGATAACAATGGAGAAACTATGAAAGGAATAATTCTGGCCGGAGGTAAAGCTACCAGGTTGTATCCGATCACTCTGGGCGTTTGTAAACAAATGCTACCGATATATGACAAGCCAATGATTTATTATCCTTTGTCGGTACTGATGCTTGCCGGAATAAAAGATATACTGATAATTTCAACCCCAAAGGATCTGCCGAGGTTTAAGGACCTATTGGGTGATGGCAGTAAACTGGGGATCAAATTATCGTATATTGTTCAGGACGCGCCCAAGGGGATCGCCGAGAGTTTCCTGATCGCTGAGGATTTTATCGGTAAGGATAAGGTATGCTTGATTCTGGGGGATAATATCTTCTACGGGTCTGATCTGCAGGGCCTGCTTCAGGAAGCTAGCGCGTTTAAGAGCGGCGGGGTGATCTTAAGCTGTCATGTGAGCGACCCTGAACGTTATGGAGTGGTGGAATTTGATAAGCGATGCCGGATATTGTCGATCAAAGAAAAACCGAGGAATTCCAAGTCAAACTGGGCTGTTACCGGGTTGTATTTTTATGACAATAAGGTGGTAGAACTGGCGAAAAAGCTAAAGCCTTCTAACAGAGGTGAGTTGGAGATAACTGACCTGAATAACGCGTATTTGAAGGCCGGGAAATTAAAAGTTAAGCTTTTACCCCGGGGTTTTGCCTGGCTGGATACCGGGACTTATGTTTCTTTGATCAACGCCTCGATGTTCATTAAGACCGTGGAAGACCGTCAAGGACTGAAGATCGGTTGTATCGAGGAAGTGGCGTATCGGATGGGTTATATCAATAAGAAAAGCCTGCTGGAATTGGCAAAAAAGATCAATACCAGTTACGGTGAGTATTTGACCGAGATAGCACAGGATATTTAATATGAAATATAAGGTTTTAATTGTTGGCAAAGGTTATATCGGCCAGAGATTAAGCCAGGAATTTGGCTGGGAGATCAGCGATAAGCGGATCAATTCGTTGATTGACGCTGAGGCATTGATCAAGGAACATGCGCCGGATATAATTATTAACTGCATCGGTTATATAGGCAAGAGCAATGTAGATGACTGCGAGATCGACAAAGATAAAACACTACTGACGAATACCTTTGTGCCGATAATCCTGGCTGAAGCAGCTATCCGCAATAAGATCAAACTGGTGCATATCTCTACTGGATGTATTTATAATTTCGACTATACTAAACAAAAGCCCATAACCGAGGAAGAAAACCCGGATTTCTTCGGGTTGTATTATTCCCGGACCAAGATCTACGCGGAAAGGGTGCTGGAGACTCTGGCTTGGAGACATGATATCTTGATCCTGCGCATACGCATACCTCTGGATAATCGGCCAAGTCCCCGGAATATTCTGGATAAGTTGATCAAATACGGCAAGGTCATTGACTTGCCTAATTCTATTACTTATATTCCGGATTTTATCCTGATGCTCAAACATCTGATCAAGATCGATGCTACGGGTATATATAATACGGTGAATAAATACGGATTGCGCTATCCGGAGCTGATGGAAGTTTATAAAAAATATGTTCCGGGGTTTAAGTATGAGATAATAGATATGGCTCAGCTGGGCCTGGTCCGGACAAATCTGGTCATGTCAGTGAAGAAACTGGAGAAGACCGGTTTTACTGTTCGCGATATCCATGAGGTGCTTGAGGAGTGCGTTAGTTCGTATGTTAGTGAGAAATAGACTGCAGACTGTAGACTAGAGACTGTAGTCGTAGCCAATGTTAATATGAGCAGGGATTTTAAGAATATAAAAGCATGGAAATCTGCGGACGATTTAGCAGTTTTGATCTTTAACATAACAAAAGCATTTCCGAAAGATGAGTTGTATGTTTTGACTGCTCAATTGAAACGCGCGGCTTTATCAGTCCCAACCAATATTGCTGAGGGTGCAAGTAGAAATTATAACAAGGAGTATCTGCAATTTCTATATATTGCAAAAGGTTCTCTTAAGGAAGTGGAGTATTTATTGTATTTCGCGAATAAGTTAGAATATTTAGCGGAAAATCAATATTTAGAAGTTGAAAATTTGAGAATTGAAACAGCGAAAATACTGCATGGCCTTATTACAGCTGTTGCAAATGAGACATAAATTAGTTTAAAGTCTGTAGTCTGTGGTCTGAAGTCTGAAAGGAAGACAAGCATGAAAGTATTAGTGACTGGCGGGGCGGGGTTTATCGGCAGCGAATTTGTCCGGCAGGGATGCCGAAAAGACCATAAGATGATAGTGGTGGATAAGCTGACTTATGCTGGAGACCTGAAAAGGTTGGCTGAGGTCAAAGATAGGTTTAGGTTCTATAAGGCGGATATCTGTGATCTTAAGACGATAAAAGCTATCTTCAAGAAGGAAGAACCGGATATTGTGGCGCATTTCGCGGCGGAGACGCATGTGGACCGCAGTATTTCCGATGCCAACCCGTTCATGGATACTAATGTAAAAGGGACCCAGGTTTTGTTGGATGTTTGCCGGATGAGCCGGATAAAGAAATTCATTCATATATCCACTGATGAGGTTTACGGTGAGATCGAAAAAGGCAAATTCTTTGAAGATTCGCCTTTTAATCCGAATTCGCCGTATTCAGTGAGCAAGGCTAGCGCTGATATGCTGGCCAGGGCGTATTTCCGGACTTATGGTTTGCCGGTGGTAGTGCTCAGGCCGTGCAATAATTACGGTCCGTGGCAGTTCCCGGAAAAACTCATTCCTGTGGCTATAAACAAGATCATGAAGGGCCAAAAGGTTCCGGTGTATGGCAAAGGCTTGAATGTCCGGGAATGGTTGTATGTTTCTGATTGTGCCAGGGCAGTATGGATGGTTGCGAATAAGGCTAAGCCGGGAACAGTTTATAATATCGGCAGCGGCCAGGAAAAGCGCAATATTGATACGGTAAAGCTGCTTTTAAAGATAATGGGCAAGGGAAATGATCTGATCGGGTTTGTTAAAGATAGATTAGGGCATGACCTGCGTTATTCGCTGGATTGCCGCAAGATCAAGAAAGAACTGGGTTGGCAGGCTAAGGTTGAATTTGAAGATGGGTTGAAGCAAACCGCGCAGTGGTATGCTGCGTAATTTATCTAAAAGTTACTTGACTTTTGAGAGCTTATAGATTATAATCTATATTGAATATAGTTTATAATCTATAAATTATGGATAAAGAACTGCGCAAATCTCAGCTTTTGGTCTTAAAGGCCTTCGCGGTATCTCCTCAGGGGTTCGCTCTTGCCGGAGGAACCGCGTTAGAATTGTTTTATCTGCATCATCGTTTTTCAGCGGACCTGGATTTCTTTTCTCCGGATTATTCTCCGGAAAAGATCGAAAAAATCGTAAAAAATATCGAGAAGACGGGAAAGGGCAAGATCAATTTTGAGTCGGAGATCGAACTGCCGGATAGGGCTAAGGTTCGATTTTATTCTTTTACCGTGAAAGGCGCGGCAAGAAATCTTAAGATCGATTTTGTAGAAGAGACCCTTATTAAGAAGCCCGGGATAAAGTGTTTTACCGGTATCCCGGTTTATGACGCCCGGGATATATACTATCAAAAAATATCGGCGATAGCCGGGACAGGCGAGCATAAGGATGAATTCAACCGGGATATGCAAAGCGGCCGTAATCAGCCCAGGGATGTTTTTGATGTTTATTGGCTTTCCCGGAAGATCATGCCTCTGAGCCTGTTTTTGGTGAAATTGCCCGCGGGGATGCAGCGCCGGATCGTGCACTGGTACAGGAATTTCTCCCGCCAGGAACTTAAGTTGGGATTGCTGGATATGGATATATATGACCGTGGCTTTGACGCCAGGGAAATGGTGATCTATATTGAAAAAGAAATAAAGGATTTTATAACCAAGGTTGTGGAATGAATATTTCGAAGTTCTATTGGGAATTGAATGACGCGGCTTTGCGTGAGGTCGCGAATATCCTGCGTTCGCCGCAGGCGAAACGGTTTATTCCCAGGCTGGTGACGTTGCTTTCCCGCTGCGATAAGCCCAAAGAGGTCTTTCAATATGTCCGAAAAGAGGATTTTATCCGGAATTGGCCGAAGGCCAGGGCGTATTGGATAAAAACAGCTCCGGTTTCGGATTTCCGGGATTGGTGGGAAACTATTTATGAGGAGATGGCGGATAAAACCAAAGCGCGTTTTGTTTCGACTGATTTTCCGCATGAATTCGCCAGGCTGGGCAGGAGCATTAAAGAGGCCAGAGTTAAATCCGGATTGAGCCAGAAGGATTTTGCTTTACGCAGCGGATTGAAACAGCCGGATGTGTCTAAGATAGAACAAGGTAAGAAAAATATAACCTTAAAAACACTGATTACCATTAATAAGGTCCTCAATATCAAGTGTTTGTAAGTGTTTTAGCTATGTGTTTAGAGTCAGATCAGGTTCGCAGCCGCGAAGATAAAATAAGTTGTTTGAGTTCAAGGTGTTCCTAAATTGTTTGAGCTATTTTAAATACCACGAGATGGTTAAGAAGTCCGCCCTTAAATCTTAATAGGGGACACTTCTGAGTTTGAATAAAAGACAGTTCTCGCTTTAGATTTTGCCCAGTTTACCGATTGAGTTTAGAAGCGTTTCTAATAGGAGGAGTGATGGCAGAGACTTTAGGTTCAATGGTGGATAAGCTGACGATCAAAGAGATCCGCGGTTTTCATTTGCAGGAGATGCTGGATAACAAGAATAATAAATTTCCGGCTGAGCAGATCCAGGAGAAATTAAGGATCCTGGAAACCCAGAAAAAAGACCTTATCGATGAGATCGATGGTTTTGTGGCCCTGGCCAGCCAGGGTAAGATCAAGGTAACCTCGGATGAGAAGCTGAAGATCTATAACGCGGTCAAGGATATCGGCAATATCCCCCAGGAGATAAATATCGGCCAGGCCATATCCGGTTTGGCGGCCAAGAACCTGGAGCTCTGGCATCTGGAGGATGAGGCCAGGCGCAAGGACGTGGAACTGTCTTATATAGGCGAGGTAAAGCGCAAGATCGACCTGGCCAACCAGCAGCGCAATGATTTTATCGATAAGATCGACAGGATATTCGAGAAAGAGATCCAAAAATCGGCTAAAAAATGAGAATACTGATCACCGGCGGCGCGGGTATGGTGGGAAGCCACTGCGCGGAATTTTTCAGCCGGCAAAATAAACGCAATAAGGTCATTGT
>Ga0209749_1001357_pt1 | contig 22302 bp, 26 predicted proteins | sample EPASupsiteSAE347_FD_187267 | JGI IMG/M metagenome (GOLD analysis project Ga0209749, IMG submission 187267) | Bioremediated contaminated groundwater from EPA Superfund site, New Mexico - Sample SAE3-47 (SPAdes) (version 2) | ecosystem: Environmental > Aquatic > Deep subsurface > Groundwater >...
ATAAATTTAAAAATGTATCCATAAAATTCCCTTGTTTTTAGTTGATTAATCATACATATAGGACTTATTGAAATTCTTACCCTTTCGGTAAAAATTCCTATCGGTTCCATGAAAAATCCTATTGGCACGATACAAATTTCTATCCGGTTCATGGAAATTTCTATACGGTCGAAGGAAAATCGGATCAATTTCACCCAAAGGAGGGTCGAACCGACCCTTGTTAGAATCAGTCCGACCCTCAGGAGGTACACCATGTCAACTGTCAACCCTTAATTGCTTCACGCCGGCGTTTCCGGCTCCGCTTTGGCCGAGCTCTTTTTGCGCGTCACCGGTTTGAACTGTTGCAGGATTTCCGGCTTATCCTGGAAAGCAATCGCCGCGGCCTTGCGAATGATAAACATGGTTTTGTTGATCTCTTTGACCATTGCCTCCATTTCCAGCCGATGCGTCGTCCGGACATGTTTGGAATCTTCCTGATTGTTCTCGCTCTCCGTCAAAGAACTTATCAGCGTATCCATTTCGTCCAGGTCGGCCGGTTTCATCCCGCTTTGAATCAAGACCTCCTTGTTGGCCGTCGCGCTTTCTTTCAGGTGGGCAAGACTGGTGATGATTTTCGAGGCCGCGGTGGTCGGTTTGATGCTTAACCGATAGGCTTTCAGGGCTACGGCATCATCGACAAAGGCAATCTCCGCCGCATTCTTAACGCGCTGAAACAGTTTAATGACATCAGCAATAACGCTTCTCTGTTCCCCGGATTTTTGGGACACCTGCTGTTTCGAATCATGAAAAGTCGCATCCTTGTTGCGCAACGTTTCGATTTGAGTCCCGAAATCCGTCACCTTTTCCGCCGTGATGCCAACTCCGGTCATTTCCGTCGGAAATTTCTGCGTGGTGGTCTGTAGAACATTGGCTTCTTCCAATATCCGATCGATTTCTTTTGACATGGCTACTTTCCTCCATTGCTTAATTTGTTAAACGATTTTTTCCTTTCACTGTCTGGGTAAAATATTTCATCGGAAATGTTTTTTCTTTGGCCGTCTGGGTAAAATATTTCACTGGAAATGTTTTTTCTTCCGCTGTCTGGGTAAATTATTTCACTGGAAATGTTTTTTCTTCCGCTGTCTGGGTAAAATATTTCACCGGAAATGTTTTTCCTTTCGCCGTCTGGGTAAATTATTTCGCTGGAAATGTTTTTCCGGCGGGTTCAAGGGTAAATTATTTCTCCCGAAGATTGAACTATTTCTGTCAACAAATAAAATAACGATGAGAAAGAGCGATTTAACCGGCTATGCAAGCCGGATTAACCTTCATTTTTTCGAGATTCCAATATCTTATAGAGAAAATTCCAAGCACCAAATCCCAAATACCAACTAATATCCGAAGGACCAAATTCCAATGACCAAAAGTCGGGAACATTTGCTTGCCGTATTTTGGAATTTGGAATTTCGGTGATTGGAAATTGTTTGGTATTTGCCTGACCATATTGGGGCAGGTTCAGACGGGGAATTTTCGGTGATTGGTACTTCATTGTCCCGGCAGAGACTCCTATTAGGAGGAATTTGGATTTTGTAATGTTATCCAAAGCTATCGGTACCTACAGAATGAAATTCAGCGAAAAGCTGGTATAAGTAACACCAAGAGTAGTAGAAATTTTTTCCTGCCATTTTTCTTTCCAGTAAACGGAACCGTCGGATTCATCGGAATCAGTATCCTCGTCAGTCATTTGATTATTTAACAGGCGTACGCCGAATTCGCCACCGATACTGACTTTGGGACTAATAAAATATTCGGCACCAATTCCCAGATTCACTCCGAAGAAATCGAGCGCATCTTTATAAGATTCCTTCTCCTTCTTACTGAGTTTTTCGTTCCATTTATTATATTCTTCCATCGTACCGTCGGAATTCCAATAGGTTCTTTCGCCCTTTGTTCGTCCGCTGACAGTTGGTAACGAGACCAGGGCCCCTCCGATAATATAAAAATTCCCCAAATAGAATTTGCAACCTACCTGTGGAATTATTAAAGTGGCCGAACCGCTCATGGTGGCATTGTACTCATATTCTTTGTACAAATCGCTCATGACATATTCACCGGTGTAATAATTATAATCCCAGTCCGTATCCCAATACGTTTGTTCCTGATCATACTCCGCCGAGATCCTAATAATGTCAAATCCGGCGTAGGGATTGAATGGCCCCAATTTGATTCCGAAACTGGTACCATTCATCAGGGAACCGGAGTGAAATGAAGCTGTAATACCGCTCTTGGCTGACAAAGCCGGCGGTAAACAAATTGACAAAAACAAAACGCTGAAAATAAGTTTACGCATAGATTCTTTCTCCTTTAATTAATATCATTTTTGTTATCGATTGTGTAATACGAGATAAGAAAATCCTCCAACGGAGTCCGCCAACAGATTGAACCATTCTACCCACAGATTTTGTGTAATATATATACACAGCCAGGAAAGCCATATAAATATTCCAAGTACCAAATACCAAAATCCAATGAAGAACCAAATATCCAGGCACCAATGACCAATTTGCTTGAAGACCCGGGATTTTCGTTTTGGACATTGGAATTTCGGTGATTGGTACTTTTTTGGAATTTGCCTGCCCGGATGAATATTCTTTCGGACGGGGAATTTGGAAATTGGAATTTAGCTCCGGGAGTGGTTGTACCTTTCCCTTCGCAAAATCTGCGTTAGTTCTAAGGCTATTTTTCCCGATTATATTCAAATCCGGGGCAAATTTTCGATTCATTCCATCCCTTATGATAAAATCGTTTCTATATCAACATTCCGAATAAATCCAAAATCTCTGAGAAAAAGCGATTTCCCCCGCCCGTAGGAAATCCAAACTCATTTGAAGAAACGCTAAACGGTGAGAATAACGTTTCTTCTTTGCCCAATTCGAAATAACGTTTTAATTTTATCAAATGATTTTAGAAAAGTCAATAAAAATCTTAACTACGAATGGAACCACGAATAAACGCGAATATGAACATTATTGTCATTGGTGGTCATTGATTGTCCTTTATTGTTATTCAATGGTCACATGAATGTGAAAGATTTTCGCAGATTATCTGTGTGAATCTGCGGCTCTAATCCGGGCTAATCTGTGGTAAAATTACACGCAATTATATTCGATACGGAGGCTAAAGGATTCCACGGGATTACTTCAGAACAGTCCAATAGAGCGGGGGTACTCCTTATTAAAAACAAAAAGTCCGGCGGGGAGCCGGACTTTTCACTTTGGGGGTTTGTTGGGGAATTATTTGACCTTGACTTCGATCTGCTTGGCAAGCACTTCTTTCTTCTTTGGGATAACGACATTCAGCACGCCGTCTTTGAATTCGGCTTCGATCTTGTCGGCTTCGACCGAATCGGAGAGCCGGAAATTGCGCTGGAAAGAACCGAATATGCGTTCGGTGCGCTGGTAGTTCTTTTCTTCGACTTTGGACTCGCGTTTCTTCTCGCCGCTGATACTCAGGTAATTGTCCTTGATATTCAGTTTGATGTCTTCTTTATTCAGGCCAGGCAGTTCCACATGCACCTGATAAGCCTGATCCTCTTCGACTATATCCACGGCCGGATTGAAGGCGGACAAAGCCGTTTCCTCTTCATAGCGCGGATTGAAGAACGATTCGAATAAGCGATCGAAATCACTTCTCGTATCCACCCACGAACCTCTCGGTGACCATCTTACTATTGACATAATTCTGCACTCCTTTCATTGAGTATTTTATCAGTTATTTCACTTTAATTTCGATTGATTTCGGCTGAACTTCGGGCAACTTCGGAATGGAAACATTCAGAATACCGTTTTTGAATTCAGCCGCGATCTTTTCCTGATCGACCAATTCCGGCAAGCGGAAACAGCGCTGGAACGATCCGAAGATTCGCTCAGCCTGGTGAAAATTCTTTTCATCGATCTTCTTTTCCAATTTCTTTTCCCCGGAAATCGTCAGAACATTGTCTTTCAGGTTGATGCTGACGTCATCTTTTTTCACGCCAGGCAATTCAGCCGTCACGACATATTCCTTTCCTTTTTCTTCAATGTCGACAACGGGTGCGAATGCCGGTAACGCCGATTCTGCGTTCCGATCGAAGAATGTGTCGAAAACCCGGTCGGCGAAATAAGGATAGATTAAAGAACGTTTGGGTATCCATCTGGTGATTTGCATAAAAACCTCCTTTTATTTTTGTTTTTCATTTCACCTTTTTCAAAAACCGTCAAGTAATTACACAAGTGGCGTGCCGTTGCCGGATTTATTTTCTATTGGCAGACCTTTTGAAAATCTGGCGAAGCGCCTTTGCCGATGTGACGAGACTAAGCAGATTTGACATTCCACTTTGGCAGAGCCACGCCAGATCGGCAAAATGGATTGCTGTTTGACAATCTAATCTTTTAGGATAGACCATTGAGATCGCTGAGGCTGTGAAGATTTTATTATCGTAACGCCGTTATTAAATCACCTCCGCGGTCTCAGCGTCCTCCGCAGATAATTAGTCCGGGTAAAAAGATATTGCATTGGAAGGACTTTACTTTCTTGCCCTTTTGTCGCCTGTTCTCTAAATTCCGCAAGTCCGATTGGTTGAAAAATTATGGGAATAGTCAGATTAAACAACATGGTTTTTTACGGTTATCACGGCGTGGCCGAGCCGGAGAAAATTCTGGGTGGTAAGATCGAGGTGGATGTCGAACTGGAATTCGACATGACGAAAGTGATCCGTAGCGATCACCTGCCGGATACAATTAATTACGAACAGGTTTACCAGCTTGTGCAGGAAGTCGTCACCCAATCCAAATTTTTCCTGATCGAAGCCCTCGCCGGGCGAATTATGAAGAAAATTTTCGAGCAGCATCCGGTTGAATTGGTACGAGTGCGAATCCGGAAACCCAACGCGCCCATCAAAGGCGTACTGGAAAATGTCGAGGTCGAACTAATGCGACGGCGGAATCAGCTAGGAGAAATATCGTGAGCGAAATCCGGGTTTTTCTGGCTCTGGGTAGTAATCTCGATCCGCGCGAAAAATATCTGGCCGATGCTGTCACAGCTATTGAAAATTGTCGGCAAATCACCATTCGTAATCTCTCTTCCATTTACGAGACCGAACCAAAATACAATACCGATCAGCCCGACTTCCTGAATATGGTTATCGAGATCGGCACGCCTCTCGATCCGGCGCAATTGCTGGCCTTTTGTAAAAACACCGAAACCAAACTCGGCCGCCGGAATTCTATCGTCCGTAATTCGCCCCGCGAAATTGATCTCGATATAATCTTTTACGACCGTAAAATCATCGATACTCCCACCCTGAAAATTCCGCATCCTGGCCTGTATGAACGTAAATTCGTTCTGGTACCGTTAGCCGAAATCGCGCCCGAGTTCGCTTGCCCGAAAACCGGAATATCAGTGGCAGAGTTATTGAATGCCTGCCCGGACACTGACCGGGTCGACCGTATCGGGCAGATTGATGAAATATTGACTTTCCCTGTCAGCATTGGAGTGCTATGAAGAATCTCTACTTTTTAGTCATTGAAGGCGTCATTGGAGCTGGCAAGACCAGCCTGGCCCGGATCATGTCGGAAAAACTCAGCGCCAGATTAGTGCTTGAAAAATTCGAAGAGAATCCTTTTCTCGAGGATTTTTACCGCGATCCCGAGCGATATGCGTTCCAGACGCAGCTGTACTTCCTGTTAAGCCGCTATCGTCAGCAAATGGAACTCAAGCAGATCGATCTTTTTACCAACCTGTTAATCAGCGATTATATGTTCGCCAAAGATAAACTGTTTGCGACTCTCAACCTCGACGAAAAGGAAATGTCGCTGTACACGCTGATCGCCCAGCAACTTGAGAAAGAATTACCCAAACCCGACCTCGTGGTCTATTTACAGGCCAGCACCGATCACCTGATGTCCAATATCAAAAAACGCGGTCGCACTTATGAAAAGACCATTGCCCGCGACTATATCGATTCACTAAACCAGATTTACAACGAATATTTCTTCCGATATAAGGACAGCCCGCTGATTATCATCAATACTAATGAGATCGATTTCGTGAATAATGAAAGCGACCTGAATGAACTCATCCAGGTTATCCGTCAACCGGTCACCGGTACGGTTTATTACAATCCGGAAAGGAAGGTACAGTAATGCTCAAATTATTCCTTCTCCTGCTGGTACTTTACCTGATCTGGAAAATAATCAAACCAAATATCCCGCATCAACCGACCCAACAGCCGCCGATAAAACGCGAGGAACCGCCCGCCTCTTTGCAAATCAACAAAGATCAAATCGAAGATGCCCATTTTAAAGAAATTGACGACCCGGACACGAAAACCGGCAAGTAAAAATCCTTTAAATTTTTCCAAAATCTATAGCCTGTGGAGCCTGCTGATTATTATTATCGCGGCCACTGTCTATATTAATCTATACAGATCACCCGACTATAACCCAGCCGCCTGGCAGAAATTGATCCGCGAACACTTTGAGCAATATCCGGCGATGCAGCCGGCTGACGTCTATAAACTCGTCTATCAGGGCACATTCGGCCCGGGTCATCTCGGCGCCGATTCAACTAAGATGCTGGCTTATCTGCAAAACGAGATCATAAATGTCGCGGCCGATTCGGATGCAGTTTTTTATGAACGAGTTTCACCTTCTAAATATATCCGGGTTAACTTAAAATATCTGAAATTTAAACATGTCGATCCTGGACCACTCGTTAAGGCAATTCTAAAATCGAGTACTGTTCCAGCCGATTCCAGTTTGTTTCTACAACACTGGAAATTGGTCGAACAGATGGTCGCTGATGGTGAATTGCCATTCGATCCGACGGATTTTCAGGCTTTTTCCGACAGTATAAAAAGTAACGGCTATCCTCTGATTCACCATTCCGAACAATATATGAAGATCTATCAGCCGGCTTACCGCGTCATCGACGAAAAATTCCTGGATAGTTTGCCAGTTAAAATAGAGAAGACTCTCGGTAAATGAAATTCGGTTACTATTTCATTCCTCTCCTGCTCGGGCTGCTTGGCGGCGTCATTCAGAATCCGCACAACCGTACGACGCTCCGATCGCGGCTGATGCTGATCCTGATGTCTTCGACACTGATAGCGTTGATCCCGGGCTGGCGCCTGTACTCGCGCGGGATGATCGACGTCAATACTTTTTACCTGTTGTTGATTAACGCCGGAACGGCCGCGGGCGTTCTGATCCTGCTCGAACGATTGCTGTTAAAACGCTGGTGGTGGGCGCTTTTCGCCGGAATATCGATTGGACTATTGTCGGTTATCATCGTCCAGCGTCATATTTCCGACATTAACCGGACGGCTTTTTTGCTCGGAATTCTGGTTGGTTGTGGCTACCTGTTCGGAGGTTCAGTTATGAAGACTTGGCCAAAAACGTGAAAAGATTGGTTATCACCGGCGCCAGCGGTTTTCTCGGCGGACACATCGCCCAATATGCAGCTGAGCGCTTCGAGACGTTGGGACTCTTTGCGACTTATCCGTTTAACCTGAAGGACATTGCAAGTCAAAAAATCGACCTGACAAACCCTCCAACAATTAGCGCCGTTCTCGACCAATTCAAACCAGCGATTGTCGTTCATAATGCCGCTCTGGCCGATCCCGACCGTTGTGAGAACCAACCGGAACTTGCCCGGCAGATCAATGTCGTAGCGACTGAACGGATCGCAACCTGGTGCCGCCAAAACTCCGCGCGTTTAATATATATCTCGACCGATATGGTTTTCGACGGAGAAAAGGGCCATTATTCCGAGTGTGACCAGCCTGATCCGGTCAGTGTCTACGGCCGGAGCAAAGCCGATGCCGAGGAAAGGGTTCTGGCAATTAATCCCGAAACGAGCGTGGGCCGCATCGCGCTGATGTACGGCCGGGGAATTTTTCGGCGCGTTTATTCTTCAGAATGGATCGAGAGAGAACTGCGTCTGCGCGCCAACCAACCGGCAATCGCACCACTGGGATTATTCGCCGATCAATTCCGCAGTATGCTGTCGGTCAGGAATGCGGCGCAGGCGATTCTGGAACTGGCCGAATCCAATTTTCGCGGCATTTTGCATATCGGCGGCGCCGACCGAATCAGCCGCTACGATTTCGGTGAAAAGTTGTGTCATCACCTGGGATTGCCGCTGACCGTCATTCGCAGAATATATCAGGCCGATTTTAAATCAGCGGCTCCGCGACCACGCGACGTCAGTCTAAATATTGACCTGGCGCGCTCGATATTAAAAACACCTCTTTTATCCGTTGCCGCAGGCTTGAATGAGGCGTACCAATAACCGCAATATTCTCAATCGAGGTCAAATGAACAGTCGTTGGTTATCAATCAGTCAGTCATTAATTAAAAGCCAATTTCTTTTGCTGATCCTACTGATGTTTCCGGTTTTCGCATCCGCTCAGTCGTTTCTAAAGGGTTTCGACGAATATGTTGATCGAACCATGCGCAGTTTTGATGCGCCCGGTGTCGCGATCGGCATTGTGAAAAATGATTCACTGATCTACTCCAAAGGCTTTGGCGTCTGCAAACTCGGAACAAATCAAGCCGTCGATGAAAACACGCTTTTCGCGATTGGATCGATTTCCAAGTCGACCGTGGCAGTCGCGCTCGGCATGTTAGTTGACGAAGGCAAACTGAAATGGGACGACCGCGTCACTCAATATTTGCCGGATTTCCAGCTTTTCGATCCCTGGGTAACCTGCGAAATAACTATCCGCGATCTACTGACTCATCGCAGTGGTCTGATCAGCGAAAGCGGCGGTACGATTTGGTACGGTTCCGATTATGACCGCGCGGAGGTCGTTCAGCGTCTGCGTTACCTGAAACCGGTCACGAGTTTTCGGTATAAGTATGCTTACCAGAATGTCATGTATCTTGTCGCAGGCGAGATTATACCAGCTGTCACCGGGCAAACCTGGGACGATTTCGTTAAAGAACGAATCTTCAGACCGCTCGGCATGTGCACTACCAATACGCACCTGAATGATTTGGACAATTTCACCAACGTTTCGATCCCGCATGCCATGTTGAATGGTCGCCAGCAACCGATTTCCTACCGGAATTATGACAACGTCGGACCGGCCTGCTCGGTCAACTCCACGGCTGTCGAAATGGCGCAATACGTGCGACTATTGCTGAACGGCGGCGTGTACAAAGGCCAGCGGCTTTACAGCGAAGCGGTTGCCTGCGAATTGTTCAATCCACAGATGATCGTGCCGATCCGGGATTACGGGCCGGGATTGGAGCTGATGAAACCGAATTTCTTCGCTTACGGATTCGGCTGGTTTCTGAAGGATTACCGCGGCCGGAAATTGGTTTTTCATACCGGAGGATTGGATGGCATTCGCGCCATGGTTATGATGATTCCCGCCGAAAAACTCGGTATAATCGTCCTGAGTAACCAGGAAGATTCGCGTTTTTACAACGTGCTGACCTATTACCTGCTGGACATGTACCTGACCGGAAAGCCGTACGATTGGGCCGCCGCCTATCTGAAAGATCGCGAAACAGCTTTACAGCACGCCGCCGAAAACGAACGGAAAATTCAAGCCGCACGGATTCCCGGCACAAAGCCATCATTGGAACTTAGCCGTTATATCGGAAAATATAACGACCGAATGTGCGGCGAAATCATTGTCGGACTGGAAGCCGGCCATCTCGTGCTGAAATTTAGTCACACGCCATCCTTCACCGCCGACCTGGAGCATTGGCATTACAATACTTTTCGTCTCAAATGGCGCGATCCGGTCGTCCCGGACGGTTTCCTGACATTCCAGTTATCCGCCGACGGCAAAGTCCGCCGCATCGACCTCGACCAGCCCAATCTGCTGGATGTCGATTTCACGGAACTTGAAATTTTACGGGTTGATTAAACTCACATACTGCCAGAACAGTCTAAAATTTTGTTGGATAAGAGGCCGGGACTGGCTATAATTTGAACCGGACGACGCAGGTATGTCAAAGAAAAGAAACCAAATATCGACGATAGGACAATGGATAGTTACTCTGGTAACGCTCACCTCGTTACTCTTCAGTCAAACATGGGAAGATCTCGGGCTGAAAGGCGAACGGGTCATAACAATTAAATGTCATCCCAATAATCCGGATGTTATTTTTGCCGGGACTTATCAGGGTTCTCTTTACCAGACTACGGACCCGGGTTTTCTTTACCGAAGTACGGATGCTGGTCAAAATTGGACTCCTATTCTTTCAAATTTCAAAACAATCGATGTGTCAATCAATCCAATCGATACGTCGGTTATCCTCGTTGCCGGACGTGGAACTACCACAAGTCATATCATCCTTAAATCGAGTGAGGACGGAGCGAACTGGCAAGCCAGCCAGAATGGAGTCACTGTCACTGAAACCATCTATGCATCATTCATTTCATTATGTCCGACAAATCCTGACACTGTTTACACGGGAACAGCGATTATGTCCTTCACTCCGAACTGCTCTGCTTATCGGAGCACTGACGGAGGCACCAATTGGACCAGGATGAATTTCTCACCCGGCAATGCCTATTGTATTGCATTCGATCCCGACGATCCGAATACCATTTATATCGGCGGCTCGCAACTCTATAAAAGTTCCGACGCCGGTCAGACCTGGAAAAAAGCGTACGATTTCAAATCGGCAATTTTATGCATCGCCATTAATCCCACAGATCACGATGAGATCTACATAGCCAGCATGTCAAAAGGTATCTATAAAAGTATTAATGGCGGAGTAAGTTGGACTGCTAAAAACAGCGGTCTGCCAACTAAAGAAACCTCCAGCATCAGAGTAAATCCGGACAATCCTGCCCAGGTTTTCACGACGGTCACTGAGAAAGGTGTCTTTATCAGTTATGATAAAGCCGGCAATTGGCAGGCAATCAATAATGGTCTGACAAATAAAGAAGTGCTTTTCCTGCATCTGGATTCAATCCGCAAGCGACTCTATTGTGGCACGAAAGACGGTTTGTATCGTTTGCAATTAAATCCCGATCATGTCACCGGTGAAATCCCGGATGTTCCCCGACACCTGCAACTACTGGCTCCATATCCCAATCCGTTCAATGCCAACCTGACAATTCCATTCACATTAAATTACCCGGCCAATCATATTCGTCTGGAGATTTTCGATCTGAATGGCAAAAATATAAAATCGCTCACCGCCGACGGCCTCCCGGCCGGATACCAGCGCTTTCTCTGGAATGGTTTCGATCAGTCCGGCGCAACCGCGCCCACCGGTCTTTATTACTACCGGCTAATCTGCGATGATAGGCCGGCCGGATTGGGAAAGGTTATCCTGTTAAAGTAATTCCGCTTCTGTGTCGTCATCAGATATTGCTTGGATTTGCCTGCCTGTCTTTGTATGATTGGGCGATTTTTAATAATTAACCGGGAATTTATTTGACCGCCCATAATCCTGATAAATTGACCAAACGAATTGCTTCCATCGCCGCCGGACTTGGTTCATTTCTGACGCCATTTATGGGTTCGGCGATCAATATCGCCTTGCCGACGATCGGTCAAGAATTTACGGTTTCGGCGATGACGCTGGGCTGGATCGCGACTGCCTATTTACTGACGGCCGCCGTATTCCTCGTACCGTTGGGCAAAATTGCCGATATTTACGGCCGTCGAAAGATATTTTTAACCGGAATTGTGATTTTTACGATTTCGTCAATTTTATGCGGCATTTCAGGGTCGGTGAACATGCTGATCGCCGCCCGCATTTTACAGGGCATCGGCAGTCCGATGATCTTTGGAACCGGCGTCGCCATTCTGACATCCGTTTATCCATCCGGGGAAAAAGGTAAAGCTCTCGGAATCAATACGGCTGCGATTTATCTCGGTTTATCAACCGGTCCCTTTCTCGGTGGTTTTTTAACCCAGCAATTTGGCTGGCGGGCAGTATTTTTCGCGAGTGCGCTGATGGGTTTGAGTGCATTGGTTCTCGTTGCCTGGAAACTGCGCGGCGAATGGGCGGAAGCCCGTGGCGAGCGATTCGATTGGCAAGGCGCATTCTTATACGGGCTGATGTTAATTGCAGTGATGTACGGTTTTTCGCAGTTACCAAAGCCGACCGGAATCGGATTGGTTTTATTCGGTCTGGCATTATCAACACTATTTGTGCGCAGGGAATTACATACTGACTTCCCATTATTGAATCTCGATCTGTTTCGTCGCAATCCGGTGTTTACATTTTCAAATATTGCCGCGCTGATCAGTTACAGCGCTACGTTTGCAGTCGGATTTTTACTCAGTTTTTATCTCCAGTATATCAAACACCTCAATCCTCAACAAGCCGGTTTTGTACTCGTATTCCAACCATTTATGCAGGCCATTTTTTCGCCGCTGACCGGTTGGCTGTCCGATCACCGCGAACCGCGCAACGTAGCCTCATCCGGTATGACTTTGACGATGATCGGTTTGATTCTGCTGATCTTTCTGACCTCGGATACCAGTTTGATTTACATTGTTTTCAGCCTGATTCTGCTGGGACTCGGCTTTGCACTTTTCTCAGCCCCGAATACCAACGCGGTTATGGGTTCGGTTACCAAACGTTATTATGGAGTCGCGTCCGGAATGCTGGGCACAATGCGATTAACCGGTCAAATGCTGAGTCTGGGAATTTCGTTGATGATATTCGCAATCTTTCTGGGTAACGTGCAAATTTCAGTGTCCAATTATCCGGCTTTTATGACCAGCATTCATATAGCGTTCGGCATCTTTGCCGGGCTGTGTTGCGGCGGAATCTTCGCCAGTTTAATGCGGGGCAAAATGCGATGACCGGTTTTGAAATAGCGCTAAAACTAAGACGAAAATGAAGATCGGCAACTTACTCATCGAACCACCCATAGTATTGGCGCCAATGGCTGGCTTTACCGACCAGGCGTTCCGGCAAATTTGTAAAGAGAATGGCGCCGGACTGGTTTGTACGGAATTTGTCAGCAGTGAAGGCCTGGTACGCAGCTCGGAAAGAACTTACGATTATCTGGAACATCGTGACATCGAACGCCCGATCAGTATGCAGATTTTCGGTGACAATCCGGCTGTTATGGCCGAGGCCGCTAACCTGATCCAGAGTGAATTTCATCCTGACATCATCGACATCAATGCCGGTTGTTCGGTTCGCAAAGTTATAAAGAAGAATGCCGGATCAGCATTATTGAAAAATCTGCCATTGCTCGAAAAAATCGCCCGGGCGGTCGTTGAAGCCGTGTCGATTCCGGTCACTGTTAAAATCCGCGCCGGTTGGAACAGTCAATCCATCATCGCCGTCGAAGCCGCTAAACGTCTTGAGCAGACCGGTATTAAAGCCATCACCCTTCATCCGCGTACGGCGGCAGACGGTTTCCGTTATCCGGCCGACTGGTCGATCATCGCCGCTGTAAAGGCAGCCATCAACTTGCTGGTCATCGGCAACGGCGACATTAATACTCCGGCCGGTGCCCTGCGGATGTTTACCGAAACCGGTTGCGACGCGGTCATGATCGGACGCGGTGCTCTTGGTAATCCCTGGATTTTTCGGCAGGCTGCCGATCTGCTGAATAAAAAAGATATTGCTTTCAATGATACTCCCGTCGAACGCGTCCGGCTCTGCCGTCATCAATTAGAGATGGAAATCCGTTACCGCGGCGAAGTTGTCGCCCACAAAGAGATGAAGAAATTCTACCGCTGGTACCTGCGCGGTTTTGGACACGTGTCCGAAATCAGGGAAAAACTAGTCAGAGCAGCTTCGGTTAAAGAAGCGTTTCTTGTTCTTAACGATTTACTAAAAATAGTTGAATAGCAATTCACAAGAACGGCCATTCCAATTGAAAGTAAAAAAGAATCATCTGTCGCACTTTTACATGAAAATATTGCTATCTTTAAAATAATTCCTTACAATTAACTGCATATTTTTAAAAAGACAATGAGACACTAATTTGATGGAATCATCTCAGTTAAATATCGGATTTGGTGATAATAGAGTCACAACCACTGAGAAATTTATCGCCAAAACCGGACGAAAAAACGGTCAGTCCAATCGGTTAGCACCACAAGACCGGGCTTTTCACGATTGGTATCGTTTCGTTTTATCATATCCACCGCATTTAGTACAAGATTACTTAGATAAATTTAAATTAGCACCGAACAGCGTTGTCCTCGATCCATTTTGCGGAACCGGCACGACTTTGGTTGAAGCCAAACTTTCTGGAATGAAGGCAATAGGTATCGAAGCAAACACCTTCCCGTACTTCGCAACTTCAGTAAAAGTCGATTGGTCTATAGATCCGGAAAATTTATTAGCGACGGCGTTTGAGATCGAATCAAAGACTAATGATATTTTAAAGTCGCAGGGTATCGACGACTTGCTGGGACTTAATTCCGACCATCAGGATTTTGTTTTGAAAAAACTAAATCCGGAAGCCGCTGCATTGTTACTAAAAGACTCCATCAGTCCTCTGCCTCTGCATAAGACCCTGGTACTTTTAGATTGTCTGGCGGAATATAAAAACACCCGATTTTTCCGTTATATGCAACTAGCCCTTGCCAATGCCTTAGTCTTTAAAATCAGCAATCTTCATTTCGGGCCGGAAGTTGGTGTCAAAAATCCAAAAGATGACTCTCCGGTCATATCGGCCTGGTCAGATGAAATTAAAAAAATAACTGCCGACTTAAAGTCTATCGCGGGAAAACAATATCCGACAGCGGAAGTATTTCTGGCAGACGCTCGCAATCTTCAAACCTTTGCGCCTCAAAGCGTCGATGCCGTCATCACTTCGCCTCCTTATCCGAATGAGAAAGACTATACCCGAACAACCCGCCTTGAATCAGTTGTTTTGGGATTTATCAACAATAAGGCTGAACTAAGAGGGCTTAAAAAAACCCTCGTACGCTCCAATACCCGTGGAGTTTATAAAAACGATAATGACGATCAATGGATATCAGAAAATCTGGAAATTCAGCGACTGGCTGACGAAATCGAGAATCGTCGTATCCAGCTTGGGAAAGATTCCGGTTTTGAGAGAATGTACAGCCGAGTAACCAGATTATATTTCGGAGGAATGGCAAAACACCTGGCTGAAATGCGTCGGATTCTCAAACCTGGCGCACAATTGGCTTATGTGGTTGGCGATCAGGCTTCTTATTTGCGGGTTAAAATTCAGACAGGTAAATTACTATCTGACATTGCTCGGGTACTCGGATATGAATTAATCGGGATAGATCTTTTTCGTACCAGATTATCAACTGTTACCAAGGAACAATTAAGGGAAGAGGTTGTCGTTCTGCGATGGCCGGGAAAATGAGGACTGGAAAATGCCGAAAGAAAAAACAATAAATCGATATTCTCAACTTATTGAGGCGATTTTTAAAAGCCGCTATTCGCAAGGGGTAAAAGAAATCACGTTTGAACGTTCGGAACTTAATGCGACAGCAGAGAGATTGGGAATCATTCTTCCAAAGAATTTAGGCGACGTACTATATTCATTTCGTTATAGAGTGCCATTACCGGCCAGTATCACCAAAAAAGCACCCACTGGCTATGAATGGATTATCCGATCTGCCGGTCGATCAAAGTATCAATTGGTACTCACAAAATATTCAATAGTTGTTCCATCTCCAATGCTGGTTGAGACTAAAATACCTGATTCCACTCCGGGAGTGATTACCCTTTACGCGATGAATGATGAGCAAGCCCTATTGGCAAAAATCAGATATAACCGACTTGTTGACATCTTTACCGGTCTGACTTGCTATTCTCTACAAAATCATCTCAGAACAACATTGAAGAATGGTACCCAGATCGAGACCGATGAGATTTATATTGGGCTTGATAAACGCGGTGAACAGTATATCCTTCCGGTACAGGCAAAAGGTCTTAAAGACAAACTAGGAATCGTCCAGATTGAACAAGATTTATCAATGTGCAATACGAAGTTTCCACAACTTATCTGTCGGGCGATTGCAGCTCAATTAATGGAAAATGAACTTATCGCAATGTTCGAATTCGAACAGACCGACGAAGGATTGAAAATATCCACCGAAAAACATTACCGGCTCGTTCAAGCCGAGGCAAAATCTTTAATATCCTGATGATAAGCCGCTGGAGTTTCCAACGGCTTATCATCTAATATTTCAGATTATCACTTATTTAAAATAGAACGAAATATAGACGCAGTCAGTAGCACTGCCGATTATTCCCAGTTTTGTATTCCTGGGTTCAGTTGTAGCCGAACCTATGATTCTTTCCCTGCCCCATGTATATTCCAAACCGAACCAGGTACTGTATGAGAGGCTTATCTGATCAATTACCCACCATTCAGCCCCGATTGAAAGTCCACCCCAAAGAGTTCTGGAATTACAATTTCTCACGCTCTTAAAATACTGAGAAGAGAGTTCCATTCCGGCCTGAGGAGCGATGTACAAAGCCACCGGACCTTTCTGAATCGGATAGTAATAAATCCCTGCGTCACATTCAAAGCTTCTGTCGATTTCTGGATCGTCATCTTTATCGGCTTTATCTCTCTCGGAACTAAAGCCGAATCCCATCCCTAAAGCGACCTTATTCATGAGAAAATACTGCCCGCCAATATAAGTATCATCGTATGATAATGTCGACAATCCGTTGAAAGGAAAAAAGAGCGATGCCGATCCTTTCTGAGTCTGCGGTGTGCCGCCGATCGCCAGGCTGGCGAAAATTAACATTACCAGAATACTAATAATCAGATTTGACTTTTTCATTTTTTAATTCCTCCATGTAGTTGATGAAAAATTTGTTTTTACAATAAAATTAATTTCTCCTGCTCATCACCCGCAACGATCACTTCTCGGTCTTTGGTAATAAAAACATTGATCTCCGAGCGCACGGCCATCTCGCCGGGCAGGTAAATGCCAGGTTCGATCGAGAAGCAGATACCGGGCACCAACTCGCGTTCATCTTTCGTTTCCAGATTGTCGATGTTGACACCGTTACCATGCACAGCATGACCGATGGAATGACCGGTACGATGCACAAATAAGTCGCCATAACCAGCATCGACGACCACCTTCCGGCAAACATCATCGACTTCGTACCCGAAGCATGGTTCGTTGGCGCAGAATTTTTTCCGGATAAAATCACGGGCGGCATTGCGAGCCCGTACAACAGTATTAAATATTTCGATATATTTTGCCGGAGGATTCTGGCCGATAAACCCGCACCAGGTAATGTCGTAGTAAATCGCCTGATCGGATTTTTCGCGCGCCCACAGGTCGATTAACAACTTGTCGCCCAATTTGATCGGATAGGTATTCGCAACAGTCGGTTCGAAATGCGGATCGGCCGGATGTTCGTTGACGCCGACGATTGGATGCTCGTCGTCATCGGTCAAACCTTCCTCATTAAAACGCCGGACGATGAACTGCTGGACTTCAAATTCGGTCACTGCTATTTGATCTCTAATCCGGGCGCCGATCAGAGCAAAGACCTCATCTTTGATCTTCTGAATTTTTTCGCCAGCCCGCAGATGTGAACGATAGCCATCATCGTCGATGATCGCTTCGAAAATCTGTACCAAATTGGCTGAAGAAACGATCTCCACTCCGAATGAACGGATCAATTCGATCGTCCCGCCATCGACGATCGAGACGTACGGAATATTGTTGTATGGCGAATATTGCATCGCAATCCGGCGACTATTTTGCAGGATCTCGCGCAGATTCCGGTGCTGCTGTTCCCAACTGCGGTAAACGATTTTATCGCCTGTCAGCGGGTCGATCTTGGTTGACTCGACCGCCGAGACCAATTTAGTCGGCGTCCCGGTAGCCGGGATAAAATAGTACCAGCGGCGGGTTACAAACATGTTCGGATTCAACCCGAGGATGTGATAAGCCATTTTATCACGGTTGTGAAAATCGTAAAAGAGCCATCCGTCTAATTTTTGTCTGCGGATTTCGGCCTGAATATTTTCCAGATTCATCATCAAGCAACCTTTCCTATTTAATGATTTTAGCAATTTTTTTAAATATGTCATTGGAGGCATCTTTCAGCATTTCGAAGAGCGCCATTTCAACACTGGTACTATGCACACCGAATGCCTCCAATTTGCGTACGGCCAGGTTCGTGTTCTCCGGCTTCCGGCTGGAAATACAATCGGTCACTAAATGCACCTCGTACTTTTTATCGACCAAGTCGCGGCAGGTTTGATAAACGCAAATATGCGACTCGATTCCGCAGACAATCACCTGGTCGCGGTTACTCTTCCGCAACTCGGTCATGAAATTATCTTCACTGCAACAACTAAACGTCATCTTGGTAATCGGTTGATTTTCTGCCAGCAGAGATGCAATTTCCTCGTGTGTGCGTCCCAACCCGTCCGGATATTGCTCGGTAAAAATGACCGGTACATCCAGCACCTGTGCTCCCCGGATCAATTTCTTAAGGTTTTCCAACAAGAGCGGATAGTTATACATCACCGACAACAGTTTCGGTTGAACATCGATGATAACTAAAACCGACCGATCGTTTTTCAGTTTCATTTTACCTTCCTCTCTGTTTTAATATCCTTTTCGGTGTCAGTCAGCTTTGACCACAAACCGCGAAAATGCAAAAAATACAGCAACCCAACCAGTAAAAAGATCAGGATCAGGTTTTTTATCGATTTTCGCTTGGGACTCACCGGATCATTTTTTCCTTACATTGCCAAATATGAAACCTTTTTTGGCAAATTTCAATAGAAATGTCACCCTAACCTTCCTATGCTGAAAAGGAATTTGGATAATTTTGTCTCATTTACCAAATTAACAATGTAAATTTGTGAGGACATACAGTGCAGAAATCTCCGGTTTTAATTTTCCGTAAAATCTCGCTCACCGCCTGGATTTTCATTGGTATTTTCAGTGGAATAGCGGCCGGTTGGCTGATCGGTTCTCCAATTGTACGGTTCGCCGGTATTGTGGGCGAAATATTTTTACGGCTGCTGAAAATGGTGATCGTGCCCCTGATATTCACTTCGATCACAGCGGGAGTTCTGGGGCTTGGCAACTCGAAAAATCTCGGTCGGCTCTGCCTCAAGACAATTGGCTATTACCTGCTGACCAGCCTGGTAGCAATCCTGACTGGTTTGTTCTTAGTCAACCTGATCCGGCCGGGAGTCGGCGCTAATCTTGGTTTGGCGGCCAAGGTCACCTCTTCGGATTTACCGACTGGCTCGCTGAGTGAAATTATCCTGAGCATGATCCCGGAAAATCCGATCGCCGCCATGGCGCATGGTGACATTTTACCTTTGATTTTTTTCTCGATTATATTAGGTGTCAGTATCACCTTGATTCCGAACAAACATTCCCTGATTCTGTCCGATCTGATCAACGCCGGATTCGAAGCGATGATGAAAATTACCCGCTTCGTCATTAAACTGGCCCCGATCGGTGTTTTCGGACTGATCGCGAAAATCACGGCTACGACCGGGATGGATGCTTTTAAACCGCTCGGATTATATTTCATCACCGTTTTCGTCGGTTTGATAATTCACTTCTTCATTAATTTGCCGTTGATTATTACACTTTTCAGCCGGAGCAATCCATATAAACATTTAAAGGCAATGAGTCCGGCTCTGCTGACGGCTTTCACGACATCATCATCGTCGGCTACTCTGCCGTTCACGATTTCGGCCGCCGAAGAACGCGCCGGTATCTCGAATAAAATCTCGAGTTTTGTCCTGCCGCTGGGCGCCACAGTCAATATGGACGGAACAGCGCTATATGAGTGCGTGGCCGCCATGTTCATCGCCCAGGCTTACGGAATTCATTTGGCCTTACCGGCGCAATTCATCATCGTCTTCACGTCCCTGCTGGCTTCCATCGGAGCTGCCGGCATCCCGATGGCCGGGCTCGTAATGATGACAATCGTCCTGAAATCAGTTGGTTTACCACTCGAGGGCGTCGGATTGATCTTGGCCGTCGATCGGATTCTGGACATGCTCAGAACGACGACTAATGTCTGGAGCGATGCCTCCTGTGCCCTGATTATTGCCAAATCCGAAGGCGAATTGCACGATCAGTGAATACTCTCAGATTTGAAATAATAGCAAAAGCATTGACATTGATTAAAAAGACTCTTAAAATTAACCTGTTCTTTTAAACAAGTAAACTCGGAGGGTTTTATGAAGAAGTTAGTGGTTGTTTGCGTTTTGCTGGCTGTAGTTGCCTTGATTTTGGGGATAATCACACAATTGGTTGGTCATTCCGTAATCGTTTCAGCCGCCGCATGGACTGGTCTGACACAGACGCTGTTACTGTTTGCAATTGCATTCGGCGTTTGGGGTCACGAGTGCTGCAAGAAAGAATAACCAACTGGTTGTTCAAATTTAAAAGTCCCGGCTCGTCCGGGACTTTTTTTTTCAGGCAGTCTGGATTGGATTTTACCTGACCTGAATCCAGACCCGGCGATTGCGCGGTCCGTCGAATTCACAGAAAAATATACCCTGCCAGGTTCCCAGGCACAAAACTCCTTTCTCCACCAACACCTGCACGCTGTTGCCAACTAATGTCGCTTTAATGTGAGCGTCGGCATTGCCTTCAATATGAGCGTAATTTTCGCCGAAAGGCGCCAGTTTATTCAGCCGGCCGATTACATCATTCGCCACATCCGGATCGGCATGTTCGTTGATTGTTAAACCGGCAGTCGTGTGCGGACAAAATACCGTACAAATTCCTTCGCTGATTCCGGCTGAGCGGACGATTCCGGCCACCTGTGAAGTGACATCAATCATTTCAATCCGCTGTGTTGTTCGTATTGTAATTTCCTTCAATTTGACTTTCTCCGTTTAAGTTTTTCTTTCTTTTTTGCGGGCAGAAGGAAATAGAACGTTGTTTAATATCAGACGATAACCCGGAGAATTTTTATGTAATTCCAGCTTCGTGGGCGGATCGCCGACGAAATGCTGGTAATCTTCCGGGTCGTGGCCACCGAGAAAAGTAAAGGTCCCCTTGCCGTGATTACAATGAATATAACGCACCTGATCGCCACCCACTACTTCGCCCATGATAACGACTGATTTTTTAATTAAATCCCGGCGGAAACCGGTCGTCTGCCCCATAAAACCCTTCACGACTCCGACGTGATCCTGTGTCAGCATGGTTGGCACCGGGTCCCACTTGGCCGAGAACTCGAACAGCGAGAAATAATCGGCCTCGGCGCCCGGCGCGATCGCCTGAAAACTGGGTGGAATATCAATGTCCGAATATTCATAAAGCATCGGATCGAGGTATAGTTTGAAATTTTCGAAAGCCAGGCATTTGGTAAAATCCAACTTGTCATTCGCGCGCGGATCCGCCGGATCGCCGTCGTAAACATTCGCGGCTATGTCGACATTTTCCGCCGCGAGAGCAATGTCCAGCGCGTCGGTTGCCGAGCACATTGCGAATAGGAACCCCCCGCCATCGATGAATTTTTTAATGGCGCGGGCGACGGCTTTTTTCTCCTCAGAGACTTTGGCAAATCCGAGTTTTTTCGCCATGGCTTCATTATCCGCAACCTCATTCTGATACCAGGTCTGGTTATGATAGCTGGAGTAAAATTTTCCATACTGGCCGGTAAAATCCTCATGATGCAGATGGAGCCAGTCATAATCCGGCAGTTTTTGGGTCAGCACTTCCTCGTCCCAGAGAAGATCGTATTCAATCTCGGCATAGGTCAGCGCCAGTGTGACGGCATCGTCCCAGGGTTGTTTGCCAGGCGGCGAATAGACTGCGATTTTAGCGGCCTTTTCCAGCAGAACCACATCCATGTTATTCTGCTCGATCACGGCATAAACCTGCAAGACCTGCGCCGCTCCAATCTCCTCATAAGACACCCCGCGCAGGCGCATTTCCTTCACGATTCCGGGATAATTATCGATCATGAATGCACCACCTCGATAATTCAAAAGCCATTCGACATTGACGCTCTGCTTCAACGTCCAGTATACAATGCCGTAGGCCTTGAGATGATCGCTCTGGGTCTGATCCATCGGAATCAGAATCTTCTGAGCGAATAACACGGCCGTCGAATTCAACGTTAGCAGGAGCAATGCGGCCAATTTTCGGATGCGTTTCATGGTTATTAAATCTCTTTCTTCGGTGACGGATTTTGTTGTAGCTCACGCAGGCGTTTCCGGGCGATGTCGATCAGCAGTGAATCAGGGTATTTCTCGAGGACAATTTCATAAAAGCGCGCCGCGAGACGCAGATCGTCGTCGCGTCGGTCGGCTACTTCCGCCAGCATAAAAGCCGCCCGATCGGCAAATTCGTTGCCAGTCACGAATAATGGTTCGGCGGTC
>Ga0209749_1001360_pt1 | contig 22251 bp, 16 predicted proteins | sample EPASupsiteSAE347_FD_187267 | JGI IMG/M metagenome (GOLD analysis project Ga0209749, IMG submission 187267) | Bioremediated contaminated groundwater from EPA Superfund site, New Mexico - Sample SAE3-47 (SPAdes) (version 2) | ecosystem: Environmental > Aquatic > Deep subsurface > Groundwater >...
TTACGATCAAAGGCCTGCTTCAGATGAATGCGCTCACGCCGCCTATCATCCGTGGAGTCGGTATTTCAAACGTGGTCCCGACCCTCGCCCCGCTCCTGGAAGAACTTTTTATCAAGCACTTCGGCCTGAAGCCGTGCTTCGTCAACCTCGACAACAGGCACATTCTACCCATACAGTTTGACATCCCTCGGGAAGTGGGAGCCGATCTCATCGCCTCTGCGGTCTCCGCCCTGGAAAAGTTCGGCGGGCCGCTAATCATCATTGATTTTGGAACGGCAACCACCTTCTCCGCCGTCTCAGAGGAGGGCGCTTTTCTTGGAGGCGCCATCGCGGCAGGTCTTTACTCCTCAATGGAGGGACTCTACTTAAAAGCCCCCCATCTTCCCCGCATTACGCCTGATAAGCCGCGCGGGGCCATCGGAAAAAACACCGAGGACAGCCTCATCTCAGGACTCGTTCTGGGCCAGGCTGTAATGGTGGACGGAATGGTGGGACGCTTCAAGGCGGAAATGGGCGAGCGGACCAAGGTGATTGCAACAGGGGGTCTGGCCACGCTCATCGCCGACGCAAGCCACAGTATTGACCGGGTGGAACCCTACCTGGTACTGGAAGGTATCCGCATCATATACGAGCGAGCCGAGCTGGAAGGTTCCTGAAAGTTGAAGATCGGGAACGTTTCTATTCCTGCGGGGGCCGCCCTGGCTCCCATGGCCGGCATCACTGACAGCTCCTTCCGCCTTATAGCAAAAAAATTCGGCTGCGGTCTCGTCTATTCCGAGATGGTAAGCGCCATGGCCCTCCGCTACAACCATCCGAAAACCCTGAACTTCCTCCGGTTCTCCGAGAAGGAGCACCCCATTGCCATTCAGATCTTCGGCTCCGATCCGGATGTTCTTCTTTCCGCCGCCCGCACCGTAGAGGCCTCCGGTGCCGATATTCTGGATCTGAACCTCGGGTGTTCCGTCCCCAAGGTCGTCAAGGGGAAAGCCGGAGCTTTCCTGGCCAGGGACCTCGATTGTTTACGGAACATTCTGGAAGTTCTGGTAAAGTCCGTCTCCATCCCGGTCACCATCAAGATACGAAAAGGCTGGGATGATAAGCACATCAACGCCATTCCCCTGGCTAAAATGGCCGAGGAAGCTGGTGTTTCGGCGGTGGCCGTCCACGCCCGGACGAGTTCGGCCGCCTACAGAGGAGCGGCGGACTGGGACTTCATCCGGGAATTGAAGAATTCCATCCGCATTCCCGTTATCGGAAACGGCGATGTAAAGTCCCACGGCGATATCGAGAAGATGAAGCAAATAACCGGCTGCGACGTTGTTATGATCGGGCGGGGCTCTCTGGGAAATCCATGGATTTTTCGCGGCATGCCTCCCCTGCCCGGAGAACTTCGCGCCGTCATTCTGGAACACCTTGAACTGATGCTTGACCTCGAAGAGGAAAAGCGGGCCATTCTCAAGATGAGAAAGCACCTCGCCTGGTACGTGCGGGGAATTCCGGGGGCCGCCGAATTCAGGGAAAAAGCCAGCCGGGTTACGACAAAACGTGAAATTGAAACGCTGCTCCGGGATTACCTGGAATAAGACGGCTCTTCAGGAGCACTTTTCAACCACCCTGACCATTCTCCCCGCCTCTTTCCCTCGTAGCGTACCAGTAGACAAAATACGAGAGAGCTATGAACATTACAAGCGAGAGAGTCTCGGCGAAATTGCCCGTTAATCGTCCGAGTGAAATCTTTTCATTGATCCCATAGTACTGAAGAACGGCGCTAACCACCGAGATGATGGCCCCCCCCGCGATGAACCCTGAAGCGATCAGCGTCCCCTTCTCATTTCTGGCTTTTGAGACGGCCTCGTTCCTGCTTGATTTTGAAACCAGGTAGGCCAGAAATCCCCCCAGAAGGATGGGGGTGTTGAGTTCCAGCGGAATATACATCCCGAGCGCGAAGGCCAGGGGGGCGATTCCGATGAGCTCCATGGTGAGGGCGGTGACGGCGCCCACACCGTAGAGAATCCAGGGCACCGTCTCGCGCGACATGAAGGTCTTGATGACGGCCGCCATGGCATTGGCCTGGGGGGCGGGAAAGATCTTGTCGGCCGGGTGAGCCGCATCGGCTACAAAGCCGTAGGTCTGGTTTAACAGCATGATGACCAGGGAGACCGTCGCCGCCGCGACGAGCGTCCCCAGGAACTTCAGGCGTTCCTGATTATAGGGCGTGGCCCCTATCCAGTAACCGATCTTAAGATCCGTTATGAAGCCGCCCGCCATCGAGAGAGCCGTGCATACAACCCCGCCTATGAGAAGGGCCGCCGTCATCCCCAGAGGCCCTGAAAGACCAGACTGTATTAATATGAGGCTGGAAATGATCAGGGTCATGAGGGTCATACCGGAAACCGGGTTGGTGCCTACAATGGCAATGGCCCGCGCGGCCACGGATGTAAAGAGAAATGAGATGATGAGAACTACCAGAAGACCGATGATCGAGAGCTTGAGAACATCGGGCATCGCGGAAAGGACCAGGTAGCGGAAGAAGACAAAAAGCAGAACGGCGGCCGCCGCCACGACGAGGAAGATGGTTCCCATGCTGAGATCCTTCTGGGTGCGAAGGACGGTCCCGCCATCAGCATGCTGCTTTGGGGTGAACATCTCTTTGAAACCAAGCGTAAAAGCCTGGAAGATGATTTTGGATGATTTGAGAATTCCAATGACGCCTGCGCAGGCGATCCCGCCGATGCCGACGAGACGCACGTAGTTGCGGAAGATCTCCTCCGCCGTCATCTGGGAGATGAGGGTTCCGTCGGTGACCGGCGGCACGTTCTGGAGCAGGTTCTGTCCGAAGTAAGCCACCAGGGGCACAATGACAAAATAGGAGAGGAAGGATCCCGCACAGATGATGGCGCCGTAGCGAAGACCCACGATGTAGCCCAGACCCAGAACAGCGGCGGTGATATTCAGTTTGAAGACAAGCTTCGCCTTGTCGGCGAGGGCTTGCCCGATTGGGATAATCCTGGTGGTGAAGACCTCTTTCCAGAGCTCCATTGAAATCACCAGGAAATCATAGACAGCGGAGACGATCATGCTGATGAGGAGCACCCTGGCCTGGGAACCTCCTTTCTCACCGGCGACCAGGACCTCCGTGGTGGCCGTGGCCTCCGGGAAGGGAAACTTTCCGTGCATCTCCTCGACAAAATACCTTCGAAAGAGAATCATGAAGACAATGCCTAAAACACCGCCCAGAAGTGAGACGGTGAAGATTGGAAAGAAGGAGACGACGATCTCAGGAAACTCTTTCTGGAGGATATAGAGGCCGGGAATGGTGAAGATGGCACCCGCCACGACCACCCCGGAGGCGGCCCCGATGGACTGGATGATGACGTTCTCAAGTATCGTGCTCTTCCGGCTGAAAAGGCGTGCGGCGCCGACCGCCAGGATGGCGATGGGAATGGCGGCCTCGAAGACCTGTCCCACCTTGAGGCCCAGCGTCGCGGCGGCGGCCGAAAAGATGACCGCCATGAAGAGGCCGATGAATACCGAACGTCCGGTGACTTCCGGCATCTTTTCCTCCGGAGAGACAATCGGCTGATAAGTCTCCCCATCCTTTAATTCCCGGTAGGCATTCTCGGGAAGTCCCTCGCTTTTACTGTCCTGCATTTATGTATCCTTCCTTCCCTCAATCTTATCTTCTATATTCCGGCTTCCGGCTCCCGGATTCTTATACCAAATACAATTTCTCCTGCGGCCGGCTCAGAAAGCGGCAACCTTCTTTTTCAACCACCACGATCTCTTCCATCGTCAGGACTCCAAAACCTTCGAGCGTTATGCGGGGCTCAAGCGTGTACACCTGCCCCGCCTCTACTAAATAATAAGGAAGCGTTCCATATCGCTCCCAGCGGGGGCAGAGGACCCCGGCCCCGTCGTGAGCGGAGCGCCCCACCTGATGGCCCAGGGCGTGAGGATATTCCGCGTATCCCCGTGAAGTTATATAACTCCGGGCCGCATCATCCACCTTCCACCCCTCCACTCCCGGCTTAAGCGCCAGCGCCGCGGACCGGATGGAATCCCGTACGGTTTTAAAAGCCCTCTCCACCTCATCCGGAGCGGATGTTTCCCCTTTCCTCAACACGTACCAGGTGCGCTGGAGATCGGAGCAGTACCCTTTGAACTTAACCCCGAAATCAATATTCAGCACGTGCCCGGCCTTAATGATTCTATCAGTCGGGCCGGCATGGGCCCCGGCCGACTCGGGACCGGTAAAGACAGATGGACAATAATGAATATCCCAGGCCGGCTCCACTCCTCTTTCCTCAGCTTCCGATAGAATGAACCCGGCAACTTCTTTTTCGGTCTTACCGGGTGCCATAAAATTTCCTGCCTTCCCAAGAATCTCTTCGGCCACCAGGATAGCTTCCGTAATTCTATTCAGCTCATCCGGAGACTTGCGCCCACGAAGAGCAGAGATCACTGCCTCGGAGGAGATCAGGCGATCCCTGAAGGGAGTACCTTCGAGATACTCCTGAAGGAGTTCATACATGCCATGGGTCAGGCCGTCGGCCATCGTATCGTTTTTCGAGGTGTTGATGGCGATCTTTTCCGGGTTAAGATCAGATAAAGTTTCGCAGAGTTTATCACGTATCGAGGAAACGTAGCCCCGCACATCATGGTAGAGACCGGTAGACCTGATGTTTGCCTCGTCGAGAGAGCCGACTATGGCAATACTCCGTCCTCCCCGCGTGTGCATGAAAGCGGACTGCCATGTGCATGACGTCCCGAGAATCAGATCAAGGGCCGGATCATGAATGGTCCCGCTCTCCCTGACGAAGGTAAGCCAGAGATCGATTCCTTTTTCATTTAATATTGCAGCAACCTGATTAACTTTTTCTCTCAGCATGGTGACTCCTGTTGCAGATCCGGCTTTACGGTAAAAACAAACTCAGAAATCAATGGAGGGGCATTTAATAACACCCCTCCACTTCTTCCCTGTCCTGAAGCTCCAGCTTCTAAACTTCGGAAAGGTTGGAATTATTCCGGCTGGTTTTCAAACAATTTTCGCTCAAACTATTTTGCCGGTTTTTTCGCTACAACTTTTTTCGCCGCTGGTTTTTTCACGGCCGCTTTTTTTACTGCAGCCTTTTTCGCAACCGGCTTCTTCGCCGCTGCTTTCACTACGGGCTTCTTGGCGGCGACCTTCTTGGCGGGAGCCTTTTTTACGACCGGCTTCTTCGCTACTGCCTTTTTCTTGGTTGCCTTCTTCACTGCGGGTTTACTGATTGCCATTATCCACTCTCCTTCTGTCTGTTTTTGACGAGCTGGTTGATGCTCGCTCTTAAAGCGATTCTACCACAAATTATTTACGAGAGCAATAGGTTTGCAAAAAAATAATTAATTATTTTGAAACGACAAAGTTATTCAGAACTAAATAATCTATATCGCTCATGCCGAATGTCCTCATGGCATCGGCTGGTGAAGCCACCATCGGCTCGCCGCGAAGATTAAAACTTGTGTTGAGCAAAACCGGAATACCGGTTGCTTCTCCAAAGAGACGAATAATTTCGGCGTATAAAAAATTCCATTCTTTTCTAACAACCTGAAGGCGGGCCGTTCCGAAATGATTAACTGCGGAAATTTCACCGCCTCTTTCCGGTTTGACGGGAAAGACTGAAAGCATGAACCGCTGGGGATATTGATTCCGGTTCATCCCCATCTCGAAAAAGCCTGGGGCTTCTTCCTCCAGAACAGCCGGAGCAAAAGGTCTGAACGGTTCTCTGAATTTTATCTTCGTATTGACGATCTCCTTCATTTCATGCCGTCGGGGATCCGCCAGGATAGAGCGGTTTCCCAGAGCCCTCGGACCCCACTCAAAACGCCCCCTTGAAATTCCGACGACTTTCTGTGAAAGGATGGCATCAACCAGATATCCCGCAAGAGATTCCTCGTCATCAAAGGAGCGGTAGTCGGCTCCGCTTTTCATCAAAAACTGACGGACTGCGTCATCGGTGAATTCTTCTCCATAATAAGCGTGCTCCATAACGAAGGAGCGGGGGCGGCACATAAGGACATGCCACGCGTAAAGTGCCGCTCCGAGCGCGCCCCCGGCATCGCCGGGATTCGGCTGAATATAAATATTCTCAAAGGGTGCCTCGCGCATGATCCGGCCGTTTGCAACGCTGTTCAGTGCAACCCCGCCCGCCATGACGAGATTGCATTGACCCGTCTTTTTCTTGAGATAACGGACCGTTTTCAGAAGAGCTTCCTCGGTAAAAAGCTGTACCGTGGCCGCAACGTCTGCATAGTAGCGATTCTCCTCGATCTCTTTTTCGCATCCCAAAGCGCCTCTTTCCTGGCTCTCGGTGAAGAAAGGCTTTTCAGGATGACGGGGCGGGCCGAAGATTTCAAGGAACTTCGGGCTGTACGAAGTATTAACGGAGTGATGGAAACTGAAGTAATCCATGTTCAGGCGGAGACTTCCGTCTTCATGACACCTGACAATTTTTTCCAGCCTCTCAAGATGACGGGGCTGCCCGTAAGGCGCCATACCCATGACCTTGTATTCCCCGCTGTTTACCTTAAAGCCGAGCCAGGCCGTAAAAGTCGAATACAGAAGACCGAGGGAGTGCGGAAACAACATCTCTTCAACGAATTCTATTTTGTTCTTCCCCCCGTCGGTCCAGGAGGCCGATGCCTCGCCGATACAGCAGGTGGACCACTCCCCGACCCCATCCACCGTCAATACAGCCGCTTCCTCAAAAGGGGAGCAGAACATGGCGCTGGCAGCATGGCTTAGATGGTGATCTATAAAAAGAATCCGATCCTGAGGTATTGGAAACTTCATTGAAATTTCAACTTTTGTCCAGAGTTTCTCCCTGAGCCAGGCCATCATAGCCTCCCTGAACAAGCGCCATGAACGGGGCGCCGTGCTCAGGATTGACTGCAGGATCCGCTCGAATTTCGGAAGCGGCTTCTCGTAAAAAACCACGTAATCGACTTCTTCGGCTTTGATTTTCGCTTCTCTCAGGCAGTAATCAACAGCCTGCCAGGGGAAATGATGGTCAAACTTGATCCGGCTGAATCTCTCCTCCTGCGCGGCGGCGACAAGCTCGCCATCCCGAAGGAGAGCGGCTGCGGAATCATGGTAGAGAGCTGAAATTCCCAGAATATATATTGACGTATACCTCCAAAGCGGCTAATATTGCCGGCAAGCCTGTTTTAGACCTGCGGTTTTGATCCGGCATTGCTTCCACGAGGAAAGTCCGGAATAAGAACGTCTCCCCAGAGGATCCAGGAAAATATTCATGAGGAGTGCGAGAGGAAAAAAAACAATGAAATAAACCAGAGTTAAAAAGAGCGCGGCCTGAAAATCTGCGATGCACAGAGACAGTTCTTTCCACGAACCTGATAATCTTTGCAGGTGTTTTTTTACGTTCATATCAAAACAGAGTGTAAATGAAAGGCGCTATCGGCGTACTGCTCCCGAAAATTATCAAAAAGGCCAGGAGCAGCATGACGGCCATCGCAGGAATGAGCCACCATAACTTGCGCTGCCACAGAAACTCAAACAGTTCTTTAACCGTCCCAAGCAACACCCTGATGAACTTCATAACCCACCTTCCTTATCTGTTTCGGAGACAAACATCAATCCCTCGGACCCTGTGGAGAATCCGGCGGCAATTTCATTTGCTTGAAAACAGCAATCAGGGATAGAAACACACCGTAGAAAATGAACGAACAGGCAACGGGCCACGTTTTTATCAGATCCCTCTGAAGTATTCCCTGGAACACATGCGTAAACAGAAAGCATAGTATCCAGAGTTCAATTCCGTAAAAAATCCCAAGTCCTATCAGGCACCGGCACGGGAAACGGCGGGTGGAGGCTGCAAAAAGCAGGCCGAACAAAGCTCCCGTACAGACCAGAATCAATACCCGGGGAAAAAGCATCTCAGTGCATCCGGAAAAGCCGACTCGGAAAACATTCCCGAATACACCTTGCATCATGAACAGACCGAAGCCCAGGGCCATGGACAGAATAACCGCGGCGATTCCGGCGGTGACCCCCTCCGGCAAGGTGAGGATCTGCTCAGGGCTTTTATCCAGCGTGTCCGCTATCATTAACAAATACTCCCGGAAGCTTTTCTCTTTGAGTATATAATTTGACGGGTAGACGTTTATTCCTGTATGATTCGGGATTCGGCATAAACACGTTAACGGAAGGATTTTTACCTGGCTTGGCGAAAGTCACTTTTGAAGAACTCGAAAGGCATTTCATTGATGCAATATTTTATCAACAGCTCGAATTCAAGGTTTTTTCTTGGGATAAACGAACAGGAAGTTTCCCTTTACAAGGAAGACATCATTCTCTGGAAAAGAAACATTCCTTTCAAGAAATTCAGGCCAATCGGACTTGGGAACAACGGAGTTTCTGCGATTTTATCCGAGGAAGGAATTTTTGTTTTCCCCCCCTCAAACGATCCTCCACACCTGCTCACCAAATATTCCCCCCAGTCACTGGCGAAAACTTATTCATCACTTGCTTTCTGCAAAATGGATAACCGGGGAGACCGCATCTGTCTTGAAAAAATCACCGCTCAGGGAAAACTATCCGAAAAAATTTTCAACCTCCTTTCTTCTTCACCTCCGGAAGCAAACCAGATTCTGCATGAAATCATCTTTTATGATCTTAGAACCGGCACGGAGAGAACTTTTTATAAACAGATGAGCGACAGCCGGATTCCGGATTCCTTTTTGTGGAACATCTCCAGAGATTTTGAATTCATGACCGCCTGCGATATCAAAAAGACTCCCGGCGGCACAGCTTCCACCATTTCCATCATCCACGTTCCCGTAGAGACCATCCTCTTTGACTTTGCGGTCTATGATTCCGAGATCAGTCTTTTGATTATCAACTGCGAAGGAACCGTCCTGACCGATCTGGCCCAGGGGGATATCAGGAAGTTTTTGATCATCACCTCGCAAGGCGAAAAGTACGATGTAAGTCCAATTCCTAATTACAGGATTATCAACCTCGGAAGAAACTATGTAGCCCTGAATTCCAAGCAACCTCCTTTATTTATGGCAAAGAGTTTTAAAGATGCAGCCTTGCATAATATTGATCTTCAGCCACTGGAACATTTTGTAGACAGTTATCACATTCTTTTCAACGAGCGCGATGACCTGGACCTGGTGGTTATCAAGGACGGGAAAATCAGAATTATTCATTCCAATATGGAAAACTTCGCCATTGACGCCAAGCGTTGGGATTTAATGAGCAAACAGCAGTCCGCCGTCAAGGAAGCAGAAGTACAGAAACCTCTTGATGAAGCCAAATCCATGGAATATACCCTGAATAAGCGTTCGCAAAAAATCATAGCCCTGCAGGCGACAGCCAGCAGACAACTTGAAGAACGGAGAAAAAAACTCTCTGGGGAATTCAAGGATGCCGTCAGCGAACTCGAAAAGTTGAAACTAAAAAAACTTACCGGCGCGATAGACGAAGAAACTTATAATTCCCTGAAATCTCAGTTTGAGAGCAAACTGGTCACCCTTCAGGGGAAGGAAATAGCTCCACCGGACGAGCCTGACCCTTCAATGATTCCCCCTCCTCCGCCTCCCCCGCCCCTCGACGCCTCTGCTCACCGCCATAAAATCGGAAAAATACTCGAGAAACTCGAAGAGCGCTTCATTGCCAGCGAAATATCTGAAAAGACATACCTGGAACTTAAGGAAAAATACGAAACCCGCTTGAAACAATTAGAGTAGGCCGCAGGTTCAGGTACACCTTGAATATCCGCAATGGCGGCACACGATGCAGCCTTCTGCAATCTCCAGCGGTTCGCCGCACTCCGGACAGAAAGGTCCGTTCTGGGAGGGATTCAGAGGCGGCGCATGCGGCGCCCCTGAATCGTCCGCATTCCCTCCATTCAGCGTCTTTTCAATGGCCCTGGCGAGGGCATCAGGACAGGAAAGCACGCTGACTCCCTCACGCCGGATACAGGATGGACACCGGATCCCCTTTAATTGTTTTACCAGACCCCGGGGATCCAGACCGGAACGTAGAGCCATGGAAATAAGACGGCTGGTCGCTTCCGATTGCGAGTCACAGCCGCCGCTCTTCCCCGTCTGAGTAAATACCTCGCAGATATTCAATTCATCACGGTTTACGGTAATATACAGATTTCCGCAGCCGGTTGCCACCTTCTCGGTGGTGCCGAAGGTAACGGCGGGACGAGGTCTCGGCCCGGGCGCATGCCCTTCCTCTACCCTGCCTACGTTTAGAACCTGTCTTCCCCTGCTTCCGTAGCGGTACACGGTGATCCCTTTGCATCCTTCTTCATGTGCCAGCAAGAATGCTTTACGTATGTCATCCTGCGTGGCCTGCTCCGGGAAATTAATCGTCTTCGAGACGGCGTTATGGGTGTATTTCTGGAAAACCGACTGCATCCTGATATGCCACTCGGGAGCGATGTCATGCGCGGTTATGAACAATCTCCTCACTTCGGAGGGGACACGCTTCATTCCCTGAACTGTTCCCCTCCGGGCAATATCATCTATCAGTTGCGTCGAATAAAATCCTTCCCCGGAGGCTGTTTCCATGAAGATGGGATGAATTTCCACCAGGCGCTCGCCATCGAGAATTCTCCGGTAGTAACAGACAGCAAAAATAGGTTCGATCCCGCTCGAGCAGTTGGCTATGATGCTCAAGGTCCCCGTTGGGGCGATCGTCGTCAGGGTGGCATTCCGGATTGGCTTTGCGCCGCCAAGATCATAGGTGCTCCCTTTGAAATTAGGGAAGGGACCCCGCGTCCGGGCAAGTTCCTCGGAGGCGTCCCGTGCTTTCTCCAGGATAAAGCTCATGGTTTCCCCGGCGGTCTTGAGCGCTTCATTGGAGTTGTAGGGTATCCCCAGGCGTATCAACATGTCGGCAAATCCCATTATCCCCAGCCCGATTTTCCTGTTTCCGACGGTCATTTTTCTTATTTCGGGAAGCGGATACCGGTTCATGTCTATGACATTATCAAGAAAATGGACCGCCAGGTTTACCGTGTCCCCAAGCCTGGAATAGTCTACCTCATGCCGATTGTCCACCTTTTTCAACATCTTTGAAAGATTTATCGAGCCGAGATTGCAGCTTTCATAAGGAAGAAGCGGCAATTCTCCGCAGGGGTTCGTGGACTCTATCCTTCCTATATGAGGCACGGGATTATCCCTGTTCATCCTGTCAATAAAAATAATTCCGGGTTCCCCGCTCTGCCAGGCCATCTCAACGATGAGGTCGAAAACCTCGGCGGCGTTTAATTGCTGGACCGGCTCCCCCGTCCGCGGATTTCTAAGTTCGTAATCCCCGTTCTCCCTGACAGCCTGAATAAAATCCTCCGTCACGGCGACGGAAAAGTTGAAATTGTTGTAGGCTTCGGGATCCTTCTTGGCCGTAATAAACTGGAGGATGTCCGGGTGTTCCACGGAGAGAATCGCCATATTTGCGCCCCGCCGGGTTCCCCCCTGCTTAATGACGTCGGTCGCCACGTTAAAAACGCGCATGAATGAAAGAGGGCCGCTGGCCAGGCCGCCGGTCGTTGCAACCCGATCGTTTTTAGGCCGCAGACGGCTGAAGGAAAATCCGGTCCCACCTCCGCTCTTATGAATGAGCGCCACATTTTTCACCGCATCAAAGATTGATTCGATGGAATCCTCAACGGGCAGGACAAAGCAGGCCGAGAGCTGCTGGAGCTGACGCCCCGCATTCATGAGAGTGGGCGAATTGGGAAGGAACTCGAGGGCACTCATTGCCCTGTAAAACTTCTCAGCCGTTGCCGCGGCCCGCTCCTCTCCCCCATACAAGATATCAGCGCCGGCAATATTCCGGGCCACCCTCAGGAACAGATCCTCCGGAGACTCGATGGGCTTTCCGGATGAGTCCTTAGCCAGGTACCTCTTCTCAAGTACCTTCAAGGCATTTTCAGAGTAATTGCTGTCAGGCATGGGTTATTCCCCTTCTTTATGAGGCTCTCCGGCGGTTTAAATTTCACAAGAATTACAAGCTGCTGCGGAAGACTTCTCGCGGCGCCCCGGGAATCCTTCATAAGGAACATCCAGGCAAAAATAAAAGAGCAACGGCCGCACTCCGGCTGGCCCGCTGCTCTTCTCCAGACAGGATATGAAACTAAGATCTACTCCTTATAGGCGAGCCGGTAACAGCCGGTCGGTTCGACCTTTACATAAATCCCGGGCCTGAGTTCCAAAACATTGGTACGGTTGGTATACCCGAGATCGGCCAGAGTCAACCTCGCGGTAGCTCTCTGCTCCATCATGGCGATCTGTGCTTCAAGGCTCAGGGTCACCCGATCTCTCATCCATGGGCTGCGGAAATCGGCTCCAAAAACCTGTTGTTCGGAAACCGCCCCGACGCCTCCAAGAGACGGGGCTGCGCTGTCCATAGGCGAAGTGCCTATGGTAACCTGATCCCTGCCCCTCCTGGTATGAATCTGTTGAATCTGCTCTCTGCCGTCCATTGCGTACGCCCCCTTCAGACACTTCAACTACGCCCGATGTCATTATACCATGCCGCAGTATCTTTTCTATTGCAAAATTGTTAACAAATTGTTAATTTTTGCGACCGACGTGGCGTCTAAAAAGACGGAGGTATCCACAGATTAAGCAGATGACACAGATAAAACCGGGAATGGCAAAGCTCCATGGATCATTTTCCTTTCTGGGAAATCTGCGGTTTACAGCGTATTCTGCGGTTTAACTCGTGTAATATTTTCAGCGATTTATACATTAATGACCTGGATGGTCACTTCGGGGTCCTCGTCGAGCCCGAAATAGCTGGTGGCCGGCTTGGCGATCTTCGACATGAAGCTGAAGAGTTCCAGGCGCCACTGTTCCAGAAGGTTCCGGCCATGACTGATGAACCTCTCGGCCCCTATCAGAATCAACCATTTTTTCGGCCTGGCCGGGATTTTGACAAGTTTCTTTTCCTTCAACTCAAGAAGGACGCGCCGTATGTTGGGCTGCTGCATATAGCCGTAAAAGGCCTGGACGGATACGATCGTCCCGACCTCCGCATCCTGCTGGAAGGTTATGACCTTGTAACGTTCGCTCTTGGAAACAAAAGGCCGTCCGACCTGCACCACGCTGAAGAAGAGAAGGTGTTTCGGGATGACCAGCCAGTTGTCGTAGTGGGTCGCCATCACCAGGGGAACCTTGTCCTCCAGGCTCAGGATGGGGCGGGCCGCCATGACCACCAGGGAGCGGGATCCCAATTTGCTGTTGGGGAGGCCCTTGCGCTGCAGGAGCTCCGCCACCGTCAGGCTGAGGATGTGGTTGCCGAGGTTTTTGTTGTAGGCCTGGGCCAGCCAGGTGCGTCCCCAGCGCCAGGTGTCCATGATGATGAACAGTATGGCCCCGATCATAATGGGCACGTAGCCGCCCTCCGGAAACTTGAGAAGATTGGCACTGAAAAAAGCGAGATCTACGAAGAGGAGAAGGGAAATCAGAGGAACGAGGACATACCGGTTCCAGCCCCAGTGATAGCAGGCGATGAAAGCGAAGGCGAAGGTGGTGATCCCCATGGTCCCGGTGACGGCGATACCGTAGGCGGCGGCCAGGTCGCTGGAATTCTTGAAAGCCAGGACCAGCCAGGCGCACCCGATTAAAAGCATCCAGTTGATGAAAGGAAGGTAGATTTGGCCCTCCACCTCCGGGTTGGTATGGATAATCCTGACGCGGGGGAAGATTCCCAGGGCGACGGCTTGTTGGGTGAGGGAAAACATTCCGGAAATCAGGGCCTGACTGGCGATAATCGTCGCCGCTGTGGCCAGAATGACACAGGGCGTCAGCGCCCAGGAAGGGGCCAGAGCATAGAAGAGATGCTCTCCGGGAACTTCCTTCCCGGAGAGCATGTAGGCGCCCTGGCCAAAATAATTGAGGCAGAGGGAGGGAAAAACGAGATACATCCAGGCCCGGGTGATGGCCGGACGCCCGAAGTGGCCCATATCGGCATAAAGAGCCTCCCCTCCCGTAATGCAGAGCACCACGGCCCCCAGTACCCAGAGGATGTGAAAGCCGTGGTGGGTGACGAACTTGATCGCAAACCACGGGTTGATGGCCTGAAAAACATCGGGGCGCTGGATGGCCTGGAGGAGGCCCATAATCCCGATCGTCGTGAACCAGAGGATCATCACCAGTCCGAAGAGGCTGCCCACTTTTTGGCTGCCATACTTCTGAATGGCAAAAAGGCCCAGAAGGATCAGAATGGTGATCGGAAGAATGAGGTGGCCCGCCCCTGGAGCAATGATCTTCAGCCCCTCAACTGCAGAAAGAACCGAGATAGCCGGGGTGATCACTCCGTCCCCGTACAGGAGCACGGCTCCCGCCATGATGGTCGTGATGAGCCCGGCCCGCATCCACAGCGGAACCGAGCGGCCGTTTCCTCCCTGCTTGATGAGTCCCAGGAGGGCCAGGATCCCGCCCTCCCCGTGGTTGTCGGCCCTCATGATTAAAAAGACGTACTTCACGGTGACGACTATTATGAGTGCCCAGATAAAAAGGGAGATGACTCCATATACATTTTCAGGGGTCAGGGGAAAGCGGTAGCGCCCGAAGAAGGCCTCTTTCATCGCATAGAGAGGCGAGGTGCCGATATCTCCGAAGACTATGCCGATCGCTCCGATGATGGCCGCGCCCTTAACGGCCGCCCGGGCGTTGGAACTCATGTTATATGCCTCCCCCGTAGGGGCTTTTCGATACGCTCATCCGCTTTATCTGGAAGAGCATCCTGCTCATCCGAACCTGAGCCGGGCAATCATAGCACAAAAAGATGGAAAAAGCAATTTAAGAAAAGCGACGGAAGCAAAGAAGAGCGGAAAGCCCGTAGAATCAAGCATAACGTCAGCGGGACAGGATATCGTTCCATTTCGCCGCAGCCTGATGCAGAGCGAAAGCAGGCGTCATGCGTCCATAAAGAGCGTTTTCCACCGCCTCCTTAAGCGCCCGCCCGAGTTCCGGAGAATTTTTAAGCCCCAGGCTGAGATCTTTAGCATAAAACAGCTGTTTTATGGAAACCCTTACCGCTTCGTCTTCCGCCCCAAGACCCTTCCCCGTCACAAAATATGGATCTTTGGCCGTTAAAACGGTGGACGGCAGAAGAGGAACCAGCTTGCAGAAATTCAATTGGTTTTCCTCATTCGTCAGAAAGAGCGCAAATTGGACCGCTTCACGGCGATGCCTGGAGGCCTTGGGCACGACAATGTTCATCGTGGCCGCCGGGACTATGCCGGCCTTCCCCCTGGGCAAGGGGGCCACCCGCGTCTCCTTGTAGACGTCCGGGGCGTTCTGCCGCACTTTCAGTAAAAACTGGGGCCCGGCGATAAGCATTCCCAGTGAACCGGATTGATACCTGTCCAGGGCCCCCTGATAGCCCTGGGTCAGGGTTTCCCGCGGGAGATAGTCGGCTTTGAAAAGATCGGCATACCAGGCAAGCCGCGCAATGCCGGCCGGAGAATCAAAGATGGCTTTTTTTCTATCGGCACTGAGCACCGGCGCCCCAAGGCACTGCCATTCGTCTAGAAGTTTTATGGCCGGCATGAAACCGTAAATGCCGGTTTTGTCCTTAATCGCTCTCGCACAGCGGGCAACGTCATCCCAGCTTGCAGGAGGAGAATCCGGGCTGATACCGGCCTTCCTGAATATAGAGGTGTTGTAAATGACAACCTGAGTGCTCACATACCAGGGGATGGCATAATTATGCCCGTCATATTCAGCCGCTTTCCAGAGACCGGGAAAATAACGGCACTTTATTTCATCCGGCACGGCGGCGTCCATGTCCACGAGTGCATTGTTCTGGGAGAGGATCATTGCATACTCGGAATTGAGGTTTACCAGGTCGGGAGAAACTCCCCCGGCTATCGAGGCCATGAGTTTCTGCATGACTACATTTATCGGAATGTCTATCCATTCGATGCGGATACCGGGATTCCGCTCTTCATAGTACTGAATGAGATCCTGTATATACTTGTCATAGGTGGGACGCAGAGAAATGGTCCAGAATTCCAGCCTGACGGAGCCGGGCGGCCCCGGCCTTCCTGATTCAGCACAGCCCGAGAGATGAGAAAGAAAAAAGATCCCGGCGGCCGCACTTAAAAAAATGAACAGGAAAAGCACCGGGCCGACTCTTCGCTTCAAAGCAGACAAAGCGGCCTTCATTTGATTTTCTCCTCATCCGGCCGGCGATCCCCGGGAGTTTTCTCAGGAGAGACTTCCCGGGCATCTCCGTTCTGTTTTTTTCTAATTTCAGCGGAAGCTCTCTGGAAGGCCTCCTGCGCATCAATATCCTGGTTGTCCTTGTTCAAAGCCTCCTGATAGCACTTCAGGGCTTCGTCCCATTTTTCTTCTTTTTCATAACAAAGACCCATGAGCCAGTCAGCACGCTGATTGGATGGATCCTCCTGTCTGGCCTCGCCTGCCTTCCGGGCCGCCAATATCAAGTCATTCTCCTCAAGCGCCTGAAGAGCTTCGACCATCAGAGCTTCCGGGCAGCCTTTTCCCGTCTTCAACACTTCTCCGAAGGCTTTTTCCGCTCCCTTGACGTCTCCTTGTCTTCGCAGGATCCAGCCCAGATCGAACGAATACTCGACCTTGTACGGCTGCAATCGAAGCGCCGTTAGAACACTTGAGAGCGCCTCCCTGGATCGTCCGAGATTATACTGAGCCACCGCGGTGTTGCCGAAGGCCGCAGCCAGGGTCTTATCCAGCGCGGTCGATTTTTCCCAGAGTTTTATGCTCTCTTCGAGGCGCCCTCTCCGGTAGGCGATCACCCCCTGAGCATAGAAGGCCTGCGCCGAGCAGGGATTTCTGAGGAGAACCTGTCCCAGGACCTCCTCCGCTTTTTTCAGTTCCCCCTTGTCCATGTAAACTGAAGCCAGATAAATACAGGCAGGCTCAAAATTCTTGTTTATTTCCATGATTTTCCTGAAGGCAGCGATGGCCTCATCTAACTGTTTTGTCTGCTGGTAACAGATGCCCAGAAGAAACCGGGCATCAAGGTATTGCGGCTCGATTTTAAGCGCCTTCTTGAAATTTTCAATCGCTTCCGGGTAGCGGCCGCTGCCCATGTCGCCCTGCCCTACTTTGAAATAATTCGCGGCAGCCGGCGATAATTCACCACGAGCCGGAAGAAAAAGAAGGACACAAAGCCCGATAACAAGCGTAAAAACTCTGGCGCATGAAATCCACACCAGGTTATTTTCTTCATAAAGCCATGTTTTCCTTTCCTCAGCAAGCCGTGGATCATGCCGGTAAAGGAATTTATTCTCTCGATGAGAATTTATCTTTAGAAATCCACCCGGGAGGTTCTGCCATGCCTAAAACAAAAAAGGAAAGCTATTCCTGCGCCGAAGTCTGCGACCGGCACTATATCGAAGAGGATCCCTATAAGAAGCAATTACCCGGGATCGTAGAGAAAACTCTTCAAAGCATCGGTAAAAAGTACTCTACTGACCATGTCGGCTCGCCGGTCATTCCCTCCCGGAGCGCACTTCTGGAAATCATCGCCCTCATGGAAACCCTCATCTATCCCGGCTATCTCGGGAATCAGTCCATTGACAGGGCCAACCTCCCATTTTACCTGGGAAGCCAGGTCAATGCGCTTTACCAGGTTCTTTCAATCCAGATTGCCAAGTGTTTCATGCATGAGTGCACCCATAAAAAATCCCTGTGCGGCGAATGCCTGGAGCAGGGAAGACAAATCGCTCTTGATTTTCTAAGACGGATACCTGAACTGCGCCGGCAGCTTTCGGGTGATGTTCAGGCCGCCTATGACGGCGACCCGGCGGCAAAGAGCACGGAAGAAGTCATCTTCTGCTATCCCGGCCTCCAGGCTATCACGATCTATCGCTGCGCCCACCAGCTGCTTCGGCTGGCAGTCCCCATCCTCCCGCGGATGATGACCGAATATGCACACAGCATCACCGGTTGCGATATTCACCCGGGAGCATCCATCGGGGAACATTTCTTTATAGACCATGCAACCGGAGTCGTAATCGGAGAGACGACGGAAATAGGGAATAACGTCATAATATACCAGGGCGTAACCCTGGGCGCCCTCAGCTTCCCGAAGGACGCCAAAGGGAACATCATACGCGGGACCAAGCGCCATCCCACCATCGAAGATGACGTTATCATCTATGCAAATGCTACTATTCTCGGCGGCCAGACCGTCATCGGTAAAGGTTCAATCATCGGAGGCAACGTCTGGCTCACCGAATCAGCGCCTCCCTACAGCAAGGTGCTCGCAGAAACTGCGCGAGCCACCATCATTGCCATGGACAAAAATCGCTCGCCCAGCAAGAAATGACCAGTATGGAAGGAGTGCCGTCATGAATGATTTCGTTATCCGGAGCTGCCGGAAGGGTTATACTTACGACCAGGACAAGGCCGTCCGGCCGGAGGAAACTGTCCGGGTCGCCCTGGAGAGAATCAAAAAATCCAACAAGACCCTGATCAAGGATTTTTACAGCTACGACAACTTCTTCGGGATGCCGCAGTGGCGGATAAATAACGCACCAGGCCTGAGCCGCTTCTTCAAGGGATCCAACGGTAAGGGAGTCACGGCCGAACAGGCCCAGGCCAGCTGCATCATGGAATTCATTGAGAGGTACAGCGCCTACCGCTTCGATGGATGGTTAAGAAAGACCTGGCGGGACTTCAGTCCCGAAGAGGTGCTCCCACTGGAATGCCTGGCAAATTCTCTCAATTATTCCCGGCCGGACCGGGAGTCGGTCCTGGAAGGACTTAAGGATCTTCCCATTTTATGGGCCGAGAGCTACAACTACACCACGGAACGTCCGGTTAATATTCCCAAAATTCTTTTTGAGACACACACCACGGGCCTCGCAGGAGGCAATACAATGGAAGAGACTTTCCTGCAGGCGATCTGCGAGTGCGTGGAACGTCACGTGGGGGCCCGGGTACAGTGGGACCGGGGCGTTTACCCGACGATCGATCCGAAGAGCATCCAGGACCCCATCATCCTGGACCTCATCCGGAAGATTGAAGCGAGTTCCGTCAGCGTGCTCCTCAAGGATTTCAGCGACCTCCTCGGGATCCCTACGATCGGGGCCATCCTTTTCGACAGCCGCACCCGCGACAATATCGGACAGGCGATCGGAGTCTGCACCGACAGGGGGAAGGCCACCATCCGCGCCCTCACGGAGGTCGGCCAGGGGGTGCTATCGGATGAAGGCCAGCCACGTCTTAAGAATCATACAGTTTCTTTCTACTTCGACAACTATGATGAGGCCAAATTCCTCCTGGAGGGAGAAAAACGTCCTTTTAAAGAGGTTCGGGACATTCACGACGACGATCTCAAGGTGGAACTGGAACGATGCCGGGACATCCTCGCGGAGCGAGGGATGGAGATTATGTGCGTGAATATGACCGACGAGGATTTGGAACTTCCGGCTGTCTGGGTTTATCTAAAGAACGCCCACATCGTTTTCAAGAATTTCTCACTGCTTTATTATGTCGGTCAGGCCTATATGGCCTGCGGGCAGTACGAAAAAGCCCTTAAGTGCTTCGAGGATTCTCTGGATCAGAGCAAGATCCAGAGTTTTGTCTATTACAATATGGGACAGTGCCAGCAGTCCCTCGGGAACGAGTTGGAAGCCCGGGCTTATTACCAGAAGGCGCAGGAACAGATTCCCCTCTATCAGGACACGAAGGATGAGAAGGATTACCAGTATGATGTCGCCTTGAGAATCGGAACGACCCACCTGCACCTAAGGGAGTTTGAGAAGGCGATGGAGTACTTTGAACAGGCGAAATCCCTGAACAAGGATAAGAGTTTCGTCTACTTCAACATGGCTCTCTGCCACCAGGAAAAGGGGGAACTTCGGGAGGCCCTCAAGAATTTTCTCCGGGCCCTGGAGCTTTCACCGGCCGCCGGAAAGAAGGAAGATATTCCCTCGGATGAACCGACACTGGGCTTCATAAGCTACCAGGTCGGGATTACCTATGCCCATTTGGGCGATCACGAAAAGGCCCTGGAATCCTTCGAACGGTCGCTCGCCATAGATGGCGAGCGGAGTGCGGTTTGTTTCTATGCCGCGCATGCCCTGGTCCAATTGGGACGGTGGCGCGAGGCCCTGGAATTTTTCGAAAAAGTTCTGGCGCAGGAAAATTGGGATAAGGAAATTGAGGCGGGACATCTGTACTTCGAAAAGGGATTTTGCCATTACCGGCTGGGGGAGTACTCTCTTGCCAAAGAGAGCCTGATCAAATCATCGGAGCTTCTTCCAGGCGAGTGCGGGGCTTTTAACCTGCTGGGGGCGGCCTACCGGGAGCTTGGAGAAGGAGAGAAGGCCATCCTTGCCTTCGAGGAAGCCCTGCGCCTCAGGCCCGAGGAGCTGCGGAATTACCATATCCTGGGGAATACCTACGCCCGTTTCGGGCGGCGCGAGGAAGGTATGGCCATGCTCGAAAAAGCCCTGGAGCTGGCTCCGGAAGGGGTCCAGAAAAACAAAATCCGCGAGAGCCTCGAAAATCTTCGAAAAAGCGGGGAAGACCGCCCAGGTCGATCCGTGAAGTAAAGCGCCTCAGGATCTATATTGTTGCACCCGGGGTCGTAAGAGAGCAGAAAAGAAGGGACGCGCCAAGGCGTCCCTTCTTTAATTCTTCGGGCTTATTTCTTAAGCGGCGCTATGTCGACATCCGGACAGTGCAGCTGGTTATTGAAGATATAGATGTCCTTAAATACTATGTCCTTATAACCCGGAACGACGAAAACGACCTGTGTGGCTATCTTATAGGTGTTCGTCGGCTTGCTGGTGAGCAGCCTTGTCACAAACTGATAGACTCCATGCGCATGGCGTATGATGACCGGGGCGCTCTGGGTCTCATTGTCTCCGAGGGTTGCCCGGCAGACCATATCTTTGATGTAGAAGTCGTCTCCACCGGAACTCTCCAGTATCTTGTCGTTAACATTATAGACATTGGCCGTAATCAGAATTGAACTATCCTCTGAAGGCGGCCCTCCTGGAAGGGAAGAAGCGACTTTCGCGGGCTTCTTTAGATTGTGGTAGCCGATCCCGCCAACGACGGCGAGAGCGATGATGATTACTACGAGCGAGATGATGATTGTCATTGCCGTTTTCTTCTGCATAACAAACCCCTCCTTAAATTAAGGAATTCCCGTACGCCCTTATCCTGAGAGCTCCTTCGGCGCCTTGCAGTAAATTTCCTGCCAAGTTCGGATCTTTGACTTCCCTGAACTCTTCCGGACATTTTATCGTGCTACGCGGAATCCATTGAAACAGTCCCAGATGTTAGGAATATACATCAGGCGGAAGGCGATCCTGAGGGAATATGGCTCCACCAGGAACCAGGAACCACCGCGCAGAACCCGGCCGCCGCCACGCTCGGCGCCTTGAGGGTTCTCCCGGGGCGAACTGGCATAGTAATTACAGTCATACCAGTCATGGCACCATTCGCAGACATTTCCGGCCATATCCACACATCCGTAAGGGGAAGAGTCCCCGGGAAATGAGCCGACGGGCCTTGTCCCATGTGTATCACCGTTATAGCCATCCCCGCTATAGGGGCAGGAAAAATCAAATTTATTCCCCCAGGGATACTTACGCCATTTTGTTCCCCGCGCCGCCTTCTCCCACTCCGCCTCCGTCGGAAGTCGCAGCCCCGCCCAATCGCAGTAAGCCTTTGCGTCATTCCAACTGACTCCGGATACGGGATGCTCCATGCGGTCGGCGCGGCAATATTTTTCCCAGTTCCCCTCGGCCTTGTAACCGGTCTTTTTCACAAACCATGCATACTGCCCGTTAGTCACCTCGTATTTGCCGATATAATACGCGTCCAGATACACCTCGTGATACGGTTTCTCATCGTTTTCTCCGTCCCAATCCGAATCAGGACTGCCCATCCAAAACTCTCCCGCGGGAATGGGAACAAGCACGGAGCCGTCCTTTTTGTTTATGATCGTACCTTTCGTCTTCACCCCGGGCACCGTATAAGACGGAGTACCTGTGGATAACCGTGAAGTTTCCGGCGGGTAAAAACAGTTCTGGACCACATTCTGCAACAAGGAAAACGCCACCAACACTGCAAGAACGTGCTGCAACCAGGATGGCACGCCTGCATATCGCATGACTTTTACCGCCTCTTTGATCCCAAGAGCGGCCCATATTGTCAGCGGCAACACCAGAATCATGGTGCGATAGGCGTCCACACGAACAGTCAACAGCAAAGGAA
>Ga0209749_1001364_pt1 | contig 22242 bp, 21 predicted proteins | sample EPASupsiteSAE347_FD_187267 | JGI IMG/M metagenome (GOLD analysis project Ga0209749, IMG submission 187267) | Bioremediated contaminated groundwater from EPA Superfund site, New Mexico - Sample SAE3-47 (SPAdes) (version 2) | ecosystem: Environmental > Aquatic > Deep subsurface > Groundwater >...
TTATCCGGCGATTACAAGTTGTAAGCACTTAATGGTAATGGTTATCCTGCCAATTACACATAACACTTTACGGCTATAGCCGTCTGTTAAACAGTTTAACAATAGTCTAATCCCAGCCGGACTATATTCAGCACCCACCCCCCATCCCCCAGCGTGACCGTGAACGCCACACACAGCCCCCGGTCAGAGTCATTTACGCCGTCAGGATTGCCACGTCTGGAGCCTATCGCACCCTGCCCCATACCCCTTATACCCCCGGCTGGCGTTCGTTCGTTTAAGCCGAAAAAATCCACTGGATATGTGCCGCCCTCCCGCAATACAATGACTTTCAACGGCAAATTTCCTTGTGGTATTTTTGTGGTTAATTCGGGCATTAGACAGTTGGCGCGAGTAGGAACAGAAAACGACAAATGCGAATAAGCCCGATGTGCGTTATGAGCTTTGTTTATAGGGTTTAGGTGCGTATTTGCTGGCTGATTTCGGGGTAAAAAGAGGAGAGGACGAAAAGCCGTTTTTCGGATTTTAAGTCCGTTGCGTCTGCCATTCCGCCACCCAGGCCGATTCGCCCTGCATGGTTTCCTGCCTGCGGGAAAGGAATGCATTATCCGCAGAGCAGGGTCGAAGGCAAGCACTTTGCGCGGCTTTTCCCATCAGGAGTGCTTCGGCTGGCGTTTTAGACATGCCTTGGCCTTATTCCAAAACACCTTGCTGATCCCTGCCGACGGTTTTAGGGTAATGGAACCTGAGGGAACGGATAAGCCGCGCGGCCTTGCCGGGGTTTTCATATTCAACCTAAAAAGAGCGGTTAAACCGCTAATGAACACTAATAAACGCTAATTGTTAGTTACTTAACAAAAAATTAAAAACAGCATGTCGTAAGCTCGCATTTATGCTAAACGAATAATTGGTTTGTGTAGCCGCGGCGGTGACGCCGTGGCCTCCGACGGAATCCACGCCGTCACCGGCGCGGCTACCAGGACCTGAATTCGTATGCAAAGAGTGTTGTTCGCCTTTGGCGAACCATTTTTTCCCAGCGTAGCCTGGGAAAAAACGTAGTTACTTACAAAAACCTAAGCCGACACCCAACGAGTGAACCAAATCATCGGCGGCTCTATGTGGATTCTGTCTCGGTTTTCCAAAAGTTTCTTCATTATTGGCGTTCATTCGCGTGTATTCGCGGTTCCAACTGCCGGATTTAGGTTCAATTCCAGCAGATGGAACCCGGATACGGGATGCCGGGCCCGCACCGCCGTAAAACCGGTTAATTCCAGGATCACAACTTCCGCAATCAAATAGGTTCTGATACCCTTGCGGATACAGCCGACCAGCGCTTTCTGCTTGCGCCCCATGGCGGCATGCAGATGGAGCTCCGGCCCCTGCTCGCCCGGGAACAGGGTGCCTACCCCCAGGATTTCGTGGCCGGCGGTAAAGGCCTGTACCATGACGGCGGGATTCGTCGTTGTCTTTTTCGGACCGACCACCAGCCGTCCATCGCGGGCGCCACCGACCAACAACACCAAGGCAGATTTAATCCGGCGCCGACGCGCCAAAGTCTCGATGCAATCCGGCAGACGCTCACCCTCTTCCAGGCGGAGTGTAAAAACGCGGTTGATTTTTCCTTCGGCCACTTGCATTGTGAATCTCCCATTAATCCAGATTGCGGGCTTCGAGTTCCGATTCCTCCCACCCAAGGGAATGGCCTAATTCATGCAGAAGCGTCTTCCGGATTTCCTTTCGGAATGGCCGCTCTTCGCCGCCGGCCGCATCCCAGATATTCTCGAGGAACAAGGTGATTTGCGCCGGCAGGGGACTTGCGCCCGGATCGTCCAACGATGACGGCCCCTGGAAGAGACCCAGGGTATCGTCATCCATGCCGTCCGCGATGAGCGCCCGGCTCGGATGCTTTTCGAACACAATCGGCACCGCTTCCGCCCGGCGCTTGACGTCCTGCGGCAAAGCCCGGAGCACGGCGGCGACTTCATCCACCCCTACGTCCAGCATCCATTTCCACATTGGCGTCATGTGTTCGGTAGTGTAGCATGTAATTCATCCAATGAATAGTCCGTAGGCTATTAGACTGTAACCTTAGTTACTTGGTGGCGCTGAACGTTTCTGTCATTCCCGACCTGATCGGGAATCCAGAAATATTTTCATGCCATAGGCAGATCCGCCTGTGGCGGAAATATTGATGCTGGATTCCCGCTTTCGCGGGAATGACAACATTGAAGACTGCCATCGTTTTGCCCCCCACGTAACTGGGGGTCAGACTGTAGGCGGATTAATCTGCGATAAACTGTTTTACACCCATGGAAAACGCTCCCATAATTATAATCTGCCGGGAGGGATATGAGAATATCCTGCGGGAAGAAATGACCGCCAAAGGCGCAATCCCGGAATCGGCCGGGTTGAACTCGCCGCTCATCGCGCCCGGCGCCGGCCTGCTCGTGATCGGCGCTCCCGCCAAGACGGCCGACGTTGATCGCCTGGCCGCACCGTTTATTTTCGAACAACAACGGCTGGAAGCCGCGCTCTGGTTCGATAACCAACCCTTGAAAGCCATGGCGCGCGCAATCGTGGTCCGGCTCCTGCCCGCGATTTCCCGCCAGACCCAGCCTTGGACCCTGCATACGTTTGCGTCCAACCCCAACGGCGCCCAGCCATTAACCCAACGAGCGGACCATGTGCGGCGGACCGTGCTCGACTTCTGCGCGGACCGCTTCACGGTCGTTTTCCGGCGCTACCGTGAGCCGGATGCGTTTGTATCTGCCGACGCCTTCCTGGTTTTGCAGGTGTGCGTCACGCCCGCCGGCCTATGGGGCGCCGTCATGCCGTCCCACCGGCTCAGCGATGCGCGTGCCGGCGGAGTGCATCGCATGCGCTTCGACACCCAGGCGCCGTCGCGATCGTATTTAAAGATCGAAGAGGTTTTTGAACGCATGGGTGAAATGCCCGCGCCCGGCCAGCGCGTGGTGGACCTCGGCGCGGCGCCGGGCGGTTGGAGTTATGCCTTTCTCAAACGGGGATGCCGCGTACTGGCGGTGGATAACGGGCCTTTGAAACTGAAAAGCCTGGGAGGCGCCGGCGGGAGCCTGGAACATCTGCGTGAAAATGGCATCTCATTCACGCCGCCACCCGCCTGGCGACCGCTGGATTGGATGGCCAGCGATATGTTGATTCCGCCCGGGCAAACGCTGGGCATGATCCGGAAATGGATGGAGCACGCCTGGGCGCGCCGTTTTGTCTTCAATGTCAAGCTCCCGCAACAGCACCCCTACCCGGTTTTGAAGCCCATCGAAGCATTCCTGCACAGCCAGTCCGGAATCAAGTTTAACATCCGTCAGCTTTATCACGACCGGCGCGAGGTGACGGTGTTTGGAAAATTCCAAATTCCAAGTTCCAAATTCCAAGGAAATGCAACCAATTAAAACAAAGATGAAAAACGCAAAGAAAACCAGGCTTTATTTTGTTTTTGATTAGAATTTGACTATTCTTTGGAATTTGGATTTTGGAACTTGGAATTTTTTGCGCTATCCCGGCTCAGCGGGAATTTTAAGATGCAGGGCACGGGGCGCCACCCGGACTTGAAACCGGTCGCTGGCCGGCCATTCTTCGCCGTCATATTGCGCCGCCTCGGGGCGGGACAAGCGCACCTCGATCCTCTGGCCACGGGCATAGGCTGAGACCTTGTTCAATCGTTCGGCCAACTCCTGGATTTGGCGCGGTTGATTACGGAACGAAAGAAAATATTTAGCCAGATAATCCGTGTGGCCGGTGAATACCACCACGTCGAGCAAGCCGTCATTGGCATACGCATCGGGGCAAATGACGAATTCACCCCCATAATTGCGGGTATTGTTGATGACCAGGTTGATGATCGGGCCCGCATACCAAGGCCGGCCGTCAATGTCAATCGCTGCCGTCAGCGCCGCCTGCCGCCAGAACCGCAAACTTGCACACCAGGTGTAGAGCAGATTGCCCTTAAGGAGGCGGCGCATAACCGGCACATGGGCCACTCCCTGTTTGCAGCGGTTGTGTTCACGTAGGATGTGGGAATCCAGGCCCACCGTCAGGGCATTCACAAAATAGACGCCGTCGAGGCATCCCAAATCAAGCCAGTAATCCGCGCCGTAACGGATGGCCGCCACGGCGCGGCGCAAATCGCCCACAAAAAAATCGTCGCGCGCGGTGAGGCCGAAGGACTTGGCCATGTCGTTGCCCGTGCCCGTGGGAATCAGCACGTACGGGGGCAATACCCGATCCGCATGGGCGGCGCGATAGCGCATCAGGCCGTTGATAACCGCCGAATGGGTGCCGTCACCGCCGATACCGGCGACGGCCGCATAGCGCTCCGGGCCGTCCTGTTCCAGCCGCCGGCTAATCTGCAAATCGGGCGTCATATCCTGCGCGGCCAGCAGTTCGCAGGTGATTTGGAAGGACTCCAGCAATGCGGCTATTTTCGGCCAGCGTTGCAGGGCAATCCCGCTGCCGGCCGTCGGATTGAGTACACAGAGAATATGGAGCGATGCTTGCATGGCCCTTACTCGGCGGCCTTCACTGCGTTCCAGTGCGCATCCAGTTCTTCGAGGGAACATTGCGATAATTCACGGCCGGCCTGCCGAACTCGTTGCTCCACCGCCTGAACTCGTTTGGCAAATTTATCCACCGCGCGTTGCAGAACTTCTTCGGCATTCAAGCCCTGGAACCGGCTGAGGTTCACCACCGCAAACAGCAGGTCGCCCAGTTCCTCCTTGATCCGCGCCGCGTTCCCCGCAGCCAGCGCCTGCTTGACTTCCGCCAGCTCCTCGTCAATTTTCGCCACCACGTCGTGCACCTGGGTCCAGTCGAAGCCCACCCGCGCCAGGCGCTTTTGGAGATGATGGGCCTTGTGCAGGGCCGGCAGGTGGCGGGGCATATCGCCTACCAGGGAGGGCGATTCGCCGGCAGGCGTGCCGGCGGCGGCATCCTTTTTTTCCTGTACCTTGATGGCCTCCCAGTTTTTCAAGACGTCCTGGGACCCGGATACGCGGGTATTGCCGAATACGTGCGGGTGCCGGCGGATCAGTTTTGTACAGATGCGATCCACCACGTCCTCGAAGGCAAACTGGCCCTGTTCCCGGCGGATCTGCGCCTGGAATACCACCTGCAGGAGCAGGTCGCCCAATTCATCGGCATGCTTGTCCGCCCGGCCGGAATCGATGGCATCAATGACCTCGTAGCATTCCTCGACCAGGTACTGCTTCAGCGACTCCAATGTCTGTTCGCGGTCCCAGGGACAGCCGCCCTCGCCGCGCATTTTCGCCATGATATCGAGCAGGCTCTGGAGGGTATAGGTGGACATGGCGGAAATGTAGAATGCAGAATGCAGAATTAAAACCGTTGAGAGGAATTTTTGTTCTTCGTTCTTGGTTCTTGGTTTTAATCGGCGTTGACGAGATTGTTGATGGTTGACTTTCGAGCTTCGTTATAGCCTTCTATCGTCTGCCCTCTGAACATTCTGCATTCTTCATTCTACATTCTTCATTTAATTTGTCGGCCAGTTTGCGCGAGATGCGCATGGCGCAAAAATCGGCGCCGCACATGGTGCAATGATCCTTCGCATCCGCCAGTACGGGGGAAGTCTCGTGAAAACGCTCGCGGGCGCGCTTGCCATCCAGCGCCAGGTTAAACTGGCAATTCCAGTCGAACCGGGTCCGGGCGCGCGTCATGGCATCATCCCAATCGCGGGCGCCGGGCAGGTTGCGGGCCACGTCGGCGGCATGCGCCGCAATCCGGTAGGCCACCAGACCCTCCCGGACTTCGGCTTCCGTCGGCAAGCCCAGGTGTTCCGCCGGAGTCACGTAGCATAGAAGCGATGCGCCGTAATAAGCCGCCGCCGTCGCGCCGATGCAGGAGGTGATGTGATCGTAACCGGGGGCCACATCGGTCACCACCGGTCCCAGCACGTAAAAGGGGGCGCCGGCGCATACGCGGATTTCGCGTTCAACGTTCATTTGAATCTGGCCAAAAGGCACATGGCCCGGCCCTTCCACCATGACCTGCACACCTCGCCGACGGCAGCGCTCCACAAGCACGCCCAAAGTATCAAGCTCCGCAAACTGGGCGGCATCGCTCGCATCCGCCTGGCAACCCGGCCGCAGACCGTCGCCCAGCGAGACCGTGACATCGTGCGCCCGGCAGATATCGAGCACCTCGTCCCAGCGGGTATAGAGCGGATTTTCCCGGCCACGCTCCATCATCCAGGATGCCAGGATCGCGCCACCCCGGCTGACAATGCCCGCCAGTCGTTTCATGGCCAGAGGGACATGCGCCTTAAGAAGACCGGCATGCAAGGTCATAAAATCCACGCCTTGCGCGGCCTGCTCGGCGATGACGGCCAGTAAAACATCGGGATCGAATGCTTCAACCGATCCCCCCGTTCGGGAGACCGCCTCATAAATTGGAACCGTGCCGAAGGGCGCCGCGCATTGCGCCAGCATGGTTTTGCGCAAGGACGCCAAGTCCGGCCCGACGCTCAAGTCCATGACGCAATCGGCGCCCGCGGTCAGGGCCGTTTTAAGCTTGGCCAATTCGGTCTCGGCATTGGAGCGCTCGGTGGAACGCCCGATGTTGGCGTTGACCTTGGTGCGGAACAGGCGGCCAACAATCTGGGGGGCCAGGCACACATGCGCGGGATTGGCAGGCAGGACGGCGCGACCGGCGGCGAGTTCCGCCATCACACGATCGGCGGGCACACGTTCGGCCAGGGCTACGGCCTGCATAGCGGGTGTCATCGAGCCTACGCGCGCGAGCTCAAGCTGGGTTTTCATGGAAAATTAGCGGAACGCGCATGAATGCAGGAGCGCCTCTAATTCCTTGACATGCACTTCCTTCAGATCTTCGGCCACCCGATCGGCGCCGCCAAAATCCTGGAAGACGGTAAATTCATCGGGAACCACGATACACCGCAGGCCGGCTTCAAGCGCCGCATTGCAGGCCACGGCATTTTCGACCAGGGCCACACAGCGACGCGCCGGAACACCGACGGCCTTGCAGGTCATGAGCCAGCAATCCGGAGTTGGCACCATCACGGCTTCTTTCTGCATGACTTGCAGGCGGACCCGCTCCTGGAGGCCGAGATGGGCAAGCAAAGCCTGGGCCTGCTCGGCGGGCAGAAACGACAAGGCCCCGATTTTAATATTGCGTTTGGCCGCTTCCGCCAACAAGGCGTCGAAAACGGCATTTAATTTAACCGCAGGCCGGGTAATCTCGCGGAGAAACATATCCTGAATTTCGTGCGCCAGCTTGTCGGCCGCCAGGGATTTTTTCTCCAACGCCGTGAGCAAACGACCCAATCCCTGCGCCAGCGGAGCCGACAGGCCATACCGCGACCACAATACGGGGGTCAGGGCAACCTGCTTGTCCTTAAGCACTTTCTGGCAGACCTCGAACAGAAGGCGCTGTCCGGGCACAGCCATTTTTTCCAGTTCGAACAAGAGCCCGGTGGATGCGGGCGGTGGCGCGGTTTTCTTCCGTGTTTCCTCTGTCGGCGTACCCATGGCAGTCACACTCCATTCTGCGGACAATGGTTAATTCTGTTTTCGATTTCCGACTCGCCTGGGCGAAGCGCTTTGGCGGAGCCTGGTTGCCGATTCCTGATTGATAAATCCGCAATCAGCAATCCCAAATCAGCAATGCGTTGACGGGTTGGCACTATAGGTTTCCAGGCGGCCTCCGTCAAGCATTTTTGTCTTACGGACAAACACCTTGACTTTGTAAGCATGAGTTGATATTTTGCGTATTTGTGCGTTTGGAATACGTTGATAGAACAGGATAGGCCATGAGCAGTAACGAACTTTTGGCGGTCATCGAAAACATGGAGAAAGAGCGCGGCATTGACCGCGAATTCCTGATCCAGATGGTCGAGGCAGCGCTGATTTCAGCCTCAAAAAAGAGCGCCGGCCCGGCCCGGGATCTGCGCGTGGAAATCGACCGCAAGACCCTGAGCATCAAGACCTACACCAAGGTCGAGGTGGTCGAGCACGTCCGCTCCAAGAACAACCAGATAGCGCTGGCCGATGCCCGCCGCATCAAGCCGGATGCCCAGCTGGGAGACGTGGTGGAAACGGAAATCGTTGCCCGGGACTTCGGCCGAATTGCGGCCCAGACCGCCAAGCAAGCCATTATCCAGCGCATCCGCCAGGCGGAAAAGGAAATTGTCGTCAAGGAATATAAGGACCGCCTGGGGGATATCGTCAGCGGCTCGATCATCCGCGTGGAACGGGGCGACGTGATCATTGACTTGGGACGCGTGGAAGCGATTATGCCCCTGCGGGAACGGGTGCCCACGGAGGAATATCAAATCGGCGACCGCCTGCGCGCCTATGTGCTCAGCGTCGAAGACCACGTCAGCGGGCACCATATCGTGCTGTCCCGCAGTCACCCTGATTTTGTGAAGCGGCTGTTCGCGCTGGAAATTTCCGAAATCGCCGACAAAACGGTGGAAATCAAGGGGATTGCCCGCGAGGCGGGCTACCGCACGAAGATTGCCGTCCTCAGCCATGACGAAAAAGTTGACCCGGTCGGCGCCTGCGTCGGCATGAAAGGCATGCGGGTTAAAAACATCGTCCGGGAATTACTGGGCGAAAAGATCGATATTGTGCGCTGGAGCCCGGACATCAAGACCTACGCGACCAACGCGCTCAATCCGGCCAAGCTCAACAAGGTGATTGTTGACGAGACCACCGCCAAGATCACCGTCATTGTGGATGCCGACCAGCTATCGCTGGCCATCGGCAAACGGGGCCAGAATGCCCGGCTTACATCCAAGCTCCTGGGCTGGAAAATCGATATCCAAAAGGACAAGGATGATGTCAGCTTTGACGAAAAAGTGGCCATGGCCATCGAAGAACTGACGCATCTAAAGGGCATGGAACGGAGCACGGCGGAGAAGCTGGTGCACGCAGGCTTCCTGACCCTGGAAGGCATCGTGGAAGCCGACATCAGCGACCTGATTGAGACCACCGGATTAGACGAAGCCGCCGTGGGCGCCATCAAAAAGGCGGCCGCCGCCGCCGTGGCGCAAGTTCCGGAACCGAAACCCAAAACCGGCGAATAAGGCTCATCTTACGATTGAGATTGTGCCATCCCGAGCATTGCGAAGGATCTTGCAATATGCGCGTTTATGATTTAGCCCGCGAACTGAATGTTTCCAACAAGGAATTGATGGCCAAGCTGGTGTCAGAGGGCATCGCCGTCAAGAGCCCCTCCAGCTCCATCAGTGACGAGGCCACCCAACTGATCCGAAGCAAGTTTCCGAAAGCGGTAACCGCCGCGCCGGCGGCAACGGCCGCATCGGCGGCAACGGCCGCAGCAGCGCATCCGGTGCCGGAGCCTGCGGCCAAACATGTAGTCAAGCCGTCCCATCCCGCGGCGGCCAAGCCGGAACCCAAACACACGGTCAAGCCTCCTGAAAAATCCGCGCCGGCCCCAGTCCCGGTTCCGGCTCCATCCAAGAGCAAGATTATCACGGTGCGCGGTGCGATTATCGTCCGGGAACTGGCGGAGCAAATAGGGATCAAGCCCAATCAGCTTATAATAGAGCTGATGGCTATGAACGTTTTAGCCTCGATTAACGAGCGCATTGACTTGAAGGTCGCACAGCAGATTGCCGAAAAGCATGGCGCGCTCCTGGAACACGAAAAAAAGCCGGTGGATCAAAAGCCGCCGGTCAGCAAGGAGCAAGATGAGCCCGAGGCCGCCGATCGCCCGGAAGACTTGGCGCCCCGGCCGCCGGTGGTGACCTTCCTCGGCCACATCGATCATGGCAAGACTTCCTTGCTGGACCGCATTCGCAACACCGCGGTGGCCAAAAGCGAGGCGGGCGGCATTACCCAGCACGTGGGCGCCTATACCATCGAATACCAGAACAAAAAAATCACGTTTCTGGATACACCCGGCCATGCCGCCTTTACCGGCATGCGGGCGCGCGGCGCCAATCTGACGGATATCGCCGTCATTGTGATTGCCGCCGATGACGGCATCATGCCCCAGACCGAGGAAGCCATCAAGCACGCGCAGGCGGCCAAAACCACCATTATTGTGGCGATCAATAAGATGGACCTGCCCGCCGCCAACCCCGACCAGGTCAAGCGTCAGTTGCAGGGCATTGGCCTGTCACCGGAAGACTGGGGCGGCACCATTATCTGCGTGCCGGTCAGCGCCGCAACCGGCAAGGGCATTGACCATCTGCTGGAAATGATTTTATTGCAGGCCGAGGTTATGGAACTCAAGGCTAATCCCAAAGGACGCGCCCATGGCTATGTCATCGAGGCGCAACTGGAGCCGGGCATGGGACCAACCGCCAACCTGCTGGTCACGCGCGGCACCCTGCATATCGGGGACATTATCATGGCCGGACCTTACTGGGGCCGTGTCAAGGCGCTGATCAACGACCACGGCATCAAAGTGCGAACGGCCTTGCCATCCATGCCGGTCAAATGCATGGGCCTTTCGGGCGTGCCGCAGGCCGGCGAGGCATTCCTGGTGTATACCAGCGACCGCGTGGCGCGCGACCTGGCCGAACGCCGGAATGACGAACAGCAAGCGGCGCGGATGTTTGTGCCAAAGAAGGCATCGCTGGACACCATGGCGGAACAGATGAAGCAAGATCAGCGGTTGGAATTGAAGCTGATTTTGAAATGCGACACGCAGGGATCGCTGGAAGCCATCCAGAAAGTGCTGAACGAAATTAAAAGCGAAAAGGTGTCCATTGGGATCGTCATGGGCGGCGTGGGCAACATCAACGAAAACGACGTCCTGCTGGCCAGCGCCTCGGATGCAATCGTGATCGGGTTTAACGTCAGCAAGGAAGAAAGGGTCACCCGGGCGCAGAAAGCCGAAGGCGTCGAAATCCGGCTTTACAGTATTATTTACCAGATTGCGGACGAAATCAGGGAAGCCATGGGCGGAATGCTGGCGCCCGAATTGCGCGATAAATTAATCGGCCGGGCGGAAGTCCGCCAGGTCTTCCCGATTTCCAAGACAGGCAATATCGCCGGCTGCCTGATGATCAACGGCCGGGTTCATAGCCGCTGTAAAACCCGCGTGAAACGCGCCGGCGATCTGCTGTATGAAGGAGCGATCCAGACCTTGAAGCGTTTTCAGGATGAAGTCAGCGAGGTGCGCGAAGGCCAGGAATGCGGTATCCGCCTGAACAATTTTGCGGACGTGGCGGTGGGGGATATCCTGGAATTTTTCGAAGTCGAAAAAATCCCGCAGAAACTGTAACCCCGGTTTTCGGTTCTTCGTTCTTGGTTCTTCGTTATTAACCGCTGGGTATTGATTAATTTCAGACTGTGGGTTGCCCCAACGAAGAACGAGGAACGAAGAACAACGAACGGTTGATCCCTATGAGCGTCGATCGAATAACCCGCGTCAATGAGCTGCTCAAACGTGAAATCGGCGACCTGCTGTTCCGGGTCATGACCGCAAACGGATTTGACCTGGCGTCCGTGACGATCACGCGTGTTGAGACCAGCAAGGACCTGCGGGAAGCACGCGTGTACGTCTCGATTCTGGGTCACGAGGCGGAAAGACCGCGCATGCTGGCGCTCTTAAGCCGGCGCCGCGGCGAGTTCCAGCGCCGGATCAATAAGGATATCACGCTTAAATACACTCCGCGCCTGACATTCGAACTGGACACCTCGGTGGAAGAAGGGGATCACGTGCTGGCGGTCCTCGCCAAACTAAATGCAGAAGGTAGAGTGCAGAATGAAGAATGAAAACAAAGACTCAGAACCGAGAACCAAAGAATTCGCGCTATCGATTTATAAGCTGAAATGTTTCTGCATTCTGCATTCTACATTCTGCATTGGATACAAATGCCTATGAACCCCCCTTCCCATGCCAGCGGCTATTTTGGTCTGGCACAGGCCGACGGCCTGTTGCTGGTGGATAAACCTGCGCGGCTCACCTCGCATGACGTCGTGGACCGGATTCGCCGGCAGTTCCACTTCGACAAGGTCGGGCATGCCGGCACCCTGGATCCCCAGGCCACCGGCCTGCTGATTCTTATGATCGGGCGCGCCACCAAGCTGGCCAATGCGCTGTTGGCCGGCGACAAAACCTATGAAGGCACCTTGCGGCTTGGTATCGCCACCGACACCCAGGATGCCGACGGCCGGACCATCAGCGAGGCCGATTACAGCCACGTTACCCGCGCGCAGATGGAAGCGGAGATCCGAAAGATGACGGGCGATTTCATGCAAATGCCGCCCATGGTCTCCGCCGCCAAGAAGAACGGGGTGCCGCTCTACAAGCTGGCACGCCAGGGCAAAACCGTGGAGCGCGCATCCAAGCTGGTGCATGTATATGAGTTCGTCCTGCGCGATTTTACACCGCCGCGGGCAACCTTTTTTCTGCGCTGCTCGAAGGGCTTTTATGTCCGCACCCTGTGCGCCGACCTGGGCGCGGCCTTGGGCTGCGGTGCGCATTTGGAGCAATTGCGCCGCACCCAGGTCGGCGAGTTCAACCTGGACCAGGCCATGCGCCTGGAGGACCTTTTGCACCTGGACCGGAATCAGTTCCTGGCAAAGCTTGTCCCGCTGACCCGCGTCAACCTGCAACCCGCGCGTACCCCATGAAGCTGGGATCCAAACTTGCATGCCTGCGCAATCAGCATCGCCCTATCCTGCTGGCGGCTGGTTTTTTTGACGGCGTGCACCGGGGCCATCAGGCTATCATCCGAAAGTTGGTCAGCGCCGCGCGCCGGGAACGGGGCGCGGCCTGGGTCATGACCTTCGACACGCATCCCCTCAAAGTCTTGCATCCGGAGGCGGCCCCCCGGCTGTTGACTTCGACCCCGCACAAGCTTCGATTACTCAAGGCTCTGGGTGTGCAAGGATGCATCGTGATTCCTTTTACACGAGAATTGGCCCGGCATGAACCAAAGGCATTTATTGCCATGCTGGCGCGATCGGCGCCGAAGTTGCGTCATATTGTGATCGGCCGGAACTGGACGTTCGGCCGGCAGGGCCGCGGCACCCCGGCCATGCTCAAGGCCCTGGCAACGATTTATGGATTCAAGGTCACGGTCATTCCGCCGGTACGATGGCACGGCACCGTGATTTCCAGCACGCGGATTCGCGCCGCCGTGCTGGGCGGCCGCCTTGAGGAGGCCGCCGGCATGCTGGGCCGGCCATTCAGCCTGCTGGGCACGGTCGTTCCCGGCCGCGGGCTTGGCCGCAAGTTGGGCATTCCCACGGCCAACCTGGATCCGCATAATGAGGTGGCTCCTCCGGATGGCGTGTATATCGTCCGGGCACGCTGGGACGGCGCCGACCATCCGGGGATCGTCAATCTGGGTGTCCGGCCGACGGTTAAGCACGTTGAGCGTGGAGCGTTAAGCGTGGAGCGTGTTCTGAATTCTGACCTCCGCCATCCGCCCTCCGGCGTCCGTCCTCCGGCATCCTGTCCGCCACTCGACGCTCGACGCTCCACGCTCCACGTGCTTCCTCCGTCACACGTGCTGGAACTGCACCTCTTTGGCCTGCGCCGCAACTTGTACGGGAAAGCCATTGAAGTCACGTTCCTGAAAAAACTCCGCCGCGAGCGGGTCTTCCCATCCTTGGGGCAACTTCGGAACCAGATTCGGAAAGACATTGAACGGGCAAAGAAATTTCGCGGCTTGAAATTTGAAATTGGAAACTCGAAATTGGAAATTTGACCTGCCCGCAGCGCTATACCCAGTGTTGTCAGTGGGAATTAGGAAAGAGGGATTCCGATTCGGCGCTAATTTATAATTTCCAATTTCAGTGCCTCGTAAACTCTTGCGATTTTTTCTTTATTTCCCCTATTTACAAACCCGGGCCGAATGGCTATACTCCGCGCGAAACAAACAAAGAACAACGGAAACGCTATGGCATTATCAACCAAAGACGAAATCAAGAAAGAGTTTCAGCACCACGAAAAAGACAGTGGTTCGGCTGGTGTTCAGGTGGCCCTGTTGTCCCTGCGGATCAATAAGCTGACGGAACACCTCAAGGCCAACAAGAAGGACCAAAGTTCCCGCTACGGGCTGATCAAGATGGTTAGCGCGCGTCGTAAACTGCTGGATTACTTGGCGCGCACCGACAAGGCCGGTTACCAATCCGTTATTGAGCGCCTGAAATTAAGGCGCTAATAAATTCCGGTTGCCAGGTTTCCGGTTTGAGCGCGTTCGCCACATCGCGAACACACCCGCGCTTCGGCGAAACACGGCATCCCTTGATGGAATGTGTCCTGTAGCCGCGCCCGTGAGGGCGCGGTTCGGTAGCCGTAGTTCCATAACAGCCACACCGTCACCGGTGCGGCTACGAAAACGAGACCAGGAAACACAATGAAAGACACAAAGTTCGTAGAAGTCAACGTCGGCAACAAAATTCTGCGCATCGAAACCGGCCTGCTGGCCCAACAGGCCCAGGGTGCGGTCACCGTGCAAGCAGGCGAAACCATCCTCTTCTCGGCCGTTACGGCCGCGGACACCCTCCGGGAAGGCATTGATTACTTTCCGTTGCAAGTCGAATACCGCGAGAAATATTACGCGGCCGGAAAATTTCCCGGCGGCTTTTTCAAGCGTGAAGCGCGCCCCTCCGAAAAAGAAGTTTTGACGGCCCGGCTCACCGACCGGCCCATCCGGGCGCTGTTCCAGAAGGGCTTCCGCAATGAAGTGCAGATCAACAACATGCTGCTGTCGGCCGACGGCGAAACTGACGCCGACATTCTAAGCATCGTGGCTTCCAGCGCGGCGCTGACAATTTCGGATCTGCCCTTTTACGGCCCGATCGCCGGCGTGCGCGTGGGCCGCGTGGACGGCGCCTGGGTGCTGAATCCCACCCACAGCGAACGCAGTCGCAGCGACCTGGACCTCATTTATGCCTGCACACGCGATTTGCCCATAATGATCGAAGGCGATGCCAGGGAAATTTCGGAAGCGGACCTGCTGGCGGCCATGAAAGCGGCCCATGCGGCCTGCGTTGCCATTATTGACGCCCAGTTGGCTCTGCGGCGCAAGCTGGGGCTACCGGACAAGGTTATCGCGGACCTGGTCGAGGACCAGGCGCTGATTGCCGCGGCGCGCGGCCTGGTCGGGGCCGAGCTTGCCGAAGCACTGTGCATCCAGTCCAAACAGGAACGCCGGGTGCGGATGAACGCAATTCTCGCGACGCTTAAAACAAAGCTTGTGGCGCAGTTCCCCGAGATGACCGACGAGCAGTTTCGCGCCATGTTTGACGAGCTGGAGATCGAAACGGTGCGCGCCAATGTGCTCAAGCACGGTCGCCGCATCGGCGGCCGCAATTTCGATGCCATTCGGCCTTTGGCGGCGGATGTCAGCCTGCTGCCGCGTGCGCATGGTTCAGCCCTGTTCAACCGCGGCGAGACCCAGGCGCTGGGCACCGTAACCCTTGGCAGCAAAGGCGACATCCAGAAACTGGATGCCATCACGGGCGGGACAGCGGAAAAGAAGTTCATGCTGCACTATAATTTCCCACCCTACTGCGTCGGCGAAGTCGGCCGGTTAGGTTCAACCGGGCGGCGCGAGCAGGGCCACGGCGCGCTGGCGGAACGCTCGCTGGATGCGGTGATGCCCCATGATTACCCTTATACCGTGCGCGTGGTTTCAGACATCATGGGCTCCAACGGCTCCAGCTCCATGGCCAGCGTGTGCGCGGGCACATTGGCGCTCATGGACGCGGGCGTGCCCATCCGGCAGCCCGTCGCCGGCATTTCCATCGGCCTATTCACCGGCGGGGACCGTGCCGTGCTGGTCACCGACATTATCGGCGAAGAAGATCATTGCGGGGACATGGACTTCAAGGTCGCCGGCACGCGCCAGGGCATTACGGGCTTCCAGGTGGATTTGAAAATCCGCGGGCTTCCCTGGGATATGGTGGCGCAGGCGTTCGAAAAGGCCCGCATCGCCCGCCTGCAAATCCTGGATTTCATGGCAACGATCCTGGAGAAGCCGCGCGGCGAAATGTCGCCGTACGCGCCGCGCGTTTCGGTCGTCAAGATCAATCCCGAAAAGATCGGCGCGCTGATCGGTCCCGGCGGCAAGAACATCCGCCGCATCACGGAAATGACCGATACCCAGATTGATATTGAGGACGACGGCACCGTCAGCATCTTCAGCACCAACCAGGCCTCGATGGATATGGCCCTGCGCGAAGTCAGCCTGGTCTCGGCGGAGGCCGAGGAAGGTGTGATCTATAACGGCACGGTGACGGGCATCAAGGAATTCGGCGCCTTTGTGGAAATTTTCCCGGGCCGCGACGGCCTGGTGCACATCAGCGAGTTGGCCGACTTCCGCGTGAACTCCGTGGAGGATATCTGCAAGTTAGGCGACCAGATGTGGGTCAAGTGCATCGGCGTGGATGAACGCGGCAAAATCCGCCTGAGCCGCCGCGCCGCCATGCAGGAAAAGGGATTGTCCGACAAGAAATGAAGCATACTGCGGGCTGTAGACCGTAGGCTGCAGGCTGATTCTAATCCACAGTCCACGGCAAGTCTTTGTGCAAAGCAGACCATGGGCCGCCTCACATCCGTTCGTGCGGCCGTCATGACAGAAATAGTGGGCTTAACGGTTATGGACTGCATCTTCTGCAAGATCGTGGCGGGGCAACTGCCCGCCTGCAAGGTGTATGAAGACGCCGACACGCTGGCCTTCATGGATATCGGCCCGATCGTTCCCGGCCACACGCTGGTCATTCCCAAGACGCATGTGGATCCCCTCACGGCGGCGCCCCCGGAGGTCCTGCAGAAACTGATCCTCGTGGTGCAGAGAATTGCGCGGGCCCAGATCAAGGCTTTCAAGGCTGACGGAATCAACGTGATACAGTCCAACGGCCAGGCGGCCGGACAGGTGGTGCCCCACCTGCATTTTCATGTGATCCCCAGGTTTGCCGCCGACGGCCACCACTGGAACTGGAAGGCGCACCCCTACGCGCAACCGGAAGACATGCGTGCCATGGCTGAGAAGATCAAGGTCGCCTTGGGATGAAGATGGGCAGACACCAGACGACGGACGACGGACACCAGACCGGAGGGCGGACAGTTTCATGTAGCCGCGGCGGTAACGCCGTGGCCGCCGGAAGAATCCACGCCGTTACCGGCGCGGCTACAAAAATTTTCCGCCTCCGGCGGTAAATTCCTTTCCATTCAATCTTATGCAAAAAATCACCTTTGAAGAAGCGGTGGCACAGATTCTGAAAGAAGATCCGCGCTACGCTCCGGAGGCCTACCCATTTATCCGGGAAGCGTTGGATTTTGCCACCCAGTCGCTGAAAAAGCCGTCGGAAGGTCCGGGGCGCCATGTGACCGCCGCCGAATTGCTGGAAGGCATCCGCCAATACGCGCTCAAGGAATACGGCCCCATGGCCATGACGGTCTTGAACGCCTGGGGCATCCGGCAATGCACGGACTTCGGCCAGATCGTGTTCAACCTGGTTAACAAGGAGTTTCTGGGTAAAACCGACGATGATTCCGTGCGCGACTTCGATGGCGGCTATGATTTCGAAACCGCCTTTCGCGCCCCGTTTACGCCGGATAAAGGCAATGCAGAATACAGAATGTAGAATGAAGAATGCAGAATGATGATATGACAAGCGAAATACAAACATTATGTTTTTCGTTCTCCGTTCAATCCGACATCTGGCGTTCGATTGTTTCGACTCTGACATTCTGCATTCTACATTCTGCCTTCTGCCTTTCCGCCGGCGCCGCGCCGCCGGAGGCGTCCCTCGATCAAATCGCCGCCGGAATGAATCGGTTCGCGCTGGACAATGGGCTGATCGTTCTCGCGCGCGAAGACGCCAGCGCGCCCGTGGTATCCATCCAGGTCTGGGTTGGCGCCGGCGCCGTGCACGAGCAGGAATTCCTGGGCGGGGGCCTTTCGCACCTGATCGAACACATGATTTTCAAGGGTACCCCGAAGCGGCCGCCGGGTGAGATCAGCCGCTCCATTAACGATCTGGGCGGCTCGATCAACGCCTACACGTCGCTGGATCGCACGGTCTTCCTTGTAGATCTTCCATCCGCGCACTGGTCAAAGGGCCTGGCCGTGCTGGCCGATGCCGTGATGAACGCGTCCTTCCCGGAGGACGAATGGCGGCGCGAAAAGGATGTCATCCTCCGCGAAATGGCCATGGGCAAGGACAACCCGGAACGCCAGATTTCCGAACTTCTGTGTCAGACGGCCTATACCGTGCATCCCTACCGGGTGCCCGTGATCGGCTATGAGGATATTTTCAAAACGTTGACCCGCGCCGACCTGCTGACCTTCTTCCGCCGCCATTACATGCCCAATAACATGATCGTAGCAATCGTGGGGAATGTGCGCTTTGACAACGTCCGTGCCGAGGTCAAAAAACAGTTTGGCGACTACCCGCGCCGCGCTTATCCGCCCATAGTCCTGCCCTCCGAGCCGGAGCAGGTCGGCGCGCGCACCGCCCGCCAGGCCGGCGCCTGGACCGTCGCGCGCTTAGAGTGGGCCTGGCATACCGTGCCCTTGAGCCATCCCGATGCGCCCGCCCTGGATTTGTTGGCGGCGATCGCCGGCCAGGGGCGCAGCTCGCGCCTGGGTATCGCAATCAAGGAAAACAAAAAATTAGTTTCCCAGGTTGATGCCTGGTCATTCACTCCCCGTGAGGCCGGCCTTTTCGGCATCAGCGCCGTGTTCGATCCGACAAACGAGCCGGCATTAACCCAGGCGCTGGAAGAGGAAATTACGCGCTTTTCGACCATGCCGTTCAGCCCGGATGAAATCGAAAAAGCGCGCCGGCAAATGCTGACCGGGACGCTCACGGCTTTTCAGACGATGCACGGCCAGGCCGACCAGTTCGCCTCGGGCGAATTTTATGCCGGCACGCCATCCTTTTTTCAGGTGTACTTGCGGCGCCTGCGCGCCGTAACACCCGCCAGCCTGGCTGATGTCGTGCACCGTTACCTGACGCCGGACAACCTGACCGAGGCGGTGCTGCTGCCTGGGGGAAGCACGTTGAGCGTGGAGCGTGAAGCGTCGAGCGGTGGACAGACGAAGGAGGGCAGCACATCAAATACAGAATGCAGAAGTCAGAATACGCTCTCCGCTCAACGCTCCACGCTTTACGCTCCCGACGCTCCACGCTCGACGCTACCCGGTTGCGACGCTCCACACTCTACACTCAACGCTCAACGTTTAGCCAGCGGCCTGGTTTTACTGACGCACGCGGACCACAAACTGCCATTTGTCGATTTCCGGGTAGTTTGCGGCGGCGGCTTGTTATTCGAAAATGAAAGCAATAACGGCATTTCATCCCTGGTGGCGGAATTATTAACGCGCGGCACCAAGCGACGTTCAGCCCAGGACATTGCCGGCATGGTGGAATCCCGCGGCGGAAGTCTTTCGGCGTTTGCGGGGCAAAACAGCTTTGGCCTGCAGGCGCGCTGTCTTAAGGATGATGCCGGGGATTTCATGGACCTGCTGGCGGATTGCCTGCTGAATCCCGCTTTTGCGGCGGATGAAGTGGCAAAGCAAAAGACGGTTCAACTGGCCGCGATCAAGCAACAGCGCGAATCGCCCATGTTCCTTGCCCAGGAAGCTCTGCGCCAGGTTCTGTTCCCGGGGCATCCCTATCGCTTCAGCCCGGAGGGCACGAGCGCCTCGGTCCAGGCGTTATCTGGACAGGCCTTAAGGGACTATCATGCCAAAACGGTGGTAAGCGGCAACACGGTGCTGGCCATCTTTGGCGACATCACACCCAACGATGCCGGCACCCTGACTGAGCGCTTCCTGGGCCGGTTTCCCGCCGGCCAGGCTACGCCGAAGCGCTTCGCCCAGGCGAGAGAGCGGCCGGCGCTGGAACACAGAGCGGCCCAGCCGACCCTGCCCCGGCAAATTGTGCAAAAGGTTCCCAAAGAGCAAACCATCATACTTGCCGGTTTTCCAGGGATTGAGTTAAAAGATCCCCGCCGCGACGCGCTCGACATTCTGCAAAAGGCCATGAATGGGCTGTCATCCGACCTCATGACGCGCATTCGGGATGAGCAGGGCCTGGTATATTACACCGGCGTGCTGCAGCGACCGGGTTTGGAACCGGGATTCCTGGCCCTTTATGCGGGCACGCATACGGGCGCATTGGACCGTGTGCAGGGACTGATGCAGGAGGAAGTCCGGCGGGTGACGACCCAGGGCCTGCGCGCCGAGGAGTTTGAGCGGGCACGGGCGCAACTCATCGCCGACCACCAGCAACGCCTGCAACTGAACGGGGAAATCGCCTTCGAATGCGCCCTCAACGAGTTGTATGGCCTGGGTTATGGTCACAGTTTTACGCTGGAAAAGCGCCTGCAGGCGCTGACACCGGAAGACGTCCGCAAAGCCGCGGCAACGTTGCTGACGCCGGAAAAAACGGCCAGGATTATTATCATGCCGGAAGCCAAATGAGCGGAATTTTGCCCGCGAACCACGCGAAAGGAACGCGAACAGGATCTTTTTTATTTTCATGAACAGATCAGAAAACGAACTAATAGCGATTAAATCGTCCCTATAATTATATTTTGCGTTCCTTTCGCGTGGTTCGCGGGCAAAGTCTTATTCCTGAATTATAATTCCGTAACAACAAGGAGGTATTCCATGAACGAATCCAAGCCCGATATCAACAAGATCCTCTTCATGCACTTGGTCTCGATGCTGGCGATGTCGGCGATCCAGCAGATGGGCAAACTGGTGGATCCAAACACCGGCAAGGCGGAAACCAACCTGGAGGCCGCCCAGGCCACCATTGACATGCTGGACATGCTGGAGCTAAAGACCCGCGGCAACCTGGACGCCGAGGAGACCAAGCTGATCAAAGACACGCTGATGAGCCTGAAGATGAACTATGTGGAAACAAAAGAAATGAAGAATGCAGAATGTAGAATGCAGAATGAAAAGCCTAAGGATAAAATGCCGCCAGAAGGGTCAAAAGATACGGCGCCCAAATCTGATTCATTGGCACAGGAAAAACCGGAACCGGAACCCGTGGCGGAACAGGGCAAAGACCCGAAATTCCATAAGAGCTATGACTAACAGAAGGAAATGAAGAATGCAGAATGAAAAGTCTCAGGATAAAACATCACCAATGAAAGACCAAGCCTGCAAAGCACAAAGCAAATAATTGCTAACACTGAAATGTTTCTGCATTCTGCATTCTACATTCTGCATTTCTTCAATGCCCCGCCACCGCGTTGACACTGGCTTCGTTGCCGGCTTCCTCGATGTAGGTGGCTGTCATGGTGCGGCCGGTCAACGAAGTCGCGCTGGTGAGGGTTCCCTGCAGGACACCGACCAGCGTTACTTTGTATCCCTGCGAAGTGCCCGTGGCACTGAACTGAGCGACGACATCGCCTGACGTCGGCAAAACGGCACCGGAATCATTGGCATTGATCGGTTTTCCACCCGTGGTCCGCACGGTGCCCATGGTGCCTTCATACGTGGCCCCGTTACTGTCCGTGATTTGAAGTTTATTACCCGTCTGATACACCACGAACGAATAAATGGCCTTCCCATGGTTGCCCGGAACGGGAGTGCTATTTGTCGCGCTGATATATTGGTAAGTGCCCAGTATCTGGGTGCCGTTGGCCAGCGGCGCCGGGAAGGTCAACGCCCAGGCGCGGGTGCTGTAATTGAAAACACCGGCGGATCCATCCGCCGGCGTGACCGCCAATGAAACCGTGTCAGCCGCGCTGCTGGCGCTATCCGTAAAGCGATATCCGCCGATGGTGAAAATGGTCAGCGACCCGCGTATGGGGGTATGCGCAATCTGGCCTTCGAAGGCCGTCTTACTGCCGTCCCCCACGGCCAGGTACTCGCTTGAGACCGTATTGGTGCTGGAGGGCGTGGCGTTGGTGCTGAACGGGCGCACCAGCATGCCGCCATCCGCGGCCTTATACGAACCGCTGAAATCCACCCAGTTGCCGCTGTCATCCCACGAACTGACTCCGCTGCCCGCCGTCCATTCGCAACCGGCAAGGAAGAGAATGCAGAATGCAAAATGCAGAATGCAGAAACATTTCAGTATTAGGAATTTCATGTTTATATTACTTTCGTATTAAGAAATGCAGAATGCAGAAACATTCCAGTTTATGGATTTTTTGCCTTATTGATTATCGCCACACAAATAGCAGTCAATTGATCCGTCTCGTTCAGCAACTCCGCCATTAATGAGTTTTGATTATGTAATGGATACTGACAACTTAGGTAGGGCGCGCTCG
>Ga0209749_1001366_pt1 | contig 22216 bp, 12 predicted proteins | sample EPASupsiteSAE347_FD_187267 | JGI IMG/M metagenome (GOLD analysis project Ga0209749, IMG submission 187267) | Bioremediated contaminated groundwater from EPA Superfund site, New Mexico - Sample SAE3-47 (SPAdes) (version 2) | ecosystem: Environmental > Aquatic > Deep subsurface > Groundwater >...
ATGAAAATGCCAATCTTGATATCAATGAGACATGGGTACATAGTTGTGCCACAACACTTACGGAGACACATACAAATACTGTTGTAGCGACTGGATGGGCAAATGGTTTGATGGCGACGGATATTGCCAGCGCGCATGTCGTTGTCGGTGTGCCGGTAGTGGCTCCATTGATTCATATTACCAAAGTTCCGAGCGCGTTTACTTTGCCTTTCGAGGGTGGAGTGATTACATTTACTAAAAATGTCACGAATCCCGGAATAGTTGCGTTGAATAATATCCGCGTTACTGATGATAAATGCAGTACCGTGAAATATATTTCTGGTGATGTAAATGGTGATTCAAAACTTGATACTACTGAAACCTGGAAGTATACTTGCCAAATGAATATTGCCAAGACTACAACCAACACGGCGTCAGTAAGTGGCGACGCCAATGGGTTGACGGCGAGAGATTTTGCGCTTGCAACCGTAGTTGTGGCTGCAGCTGTTCCCAAAGATAATGCGCTGGACACAGGTGTGCCAAAGTTGCCCAATACCGGCGTTCACTATGAAGAAAAAAATATCTTATTAGATGTAGTGAAAACTTCAAGCATTATTATGTTATTCTCAGTTATGTTTATTGCAGTTTCGAAAAAACGTAAGGCTTAATTTAGACGTAGAAAATGATTAGTGAATATTGGTCTCGCAAATCAAAAAGAGCCTCGTCAAAGGCGAGGCTCTTTGTATTAAGAATCTATTAAACTTATGAAACTGAAAACGATATTAAAATGGTTACGACTTAATTATATTATTGTAGCGTTCGCATTGTCTTTGGCGCTTATTTCCTATTTTGTTTTTAGTCTGTCTTTTTGGAATTTTTATCAAAAGCCAAAAGTATTTACTGATAAAAAGGTCGAATTGGTACAAAATAATATTCCTGAGGTGCAAGTTGATTCAGGACTTCCGGTTCACATCAAGATTCCTAAAATTAATGTCGATGCCGTTATTGAATCTGTCGGGCTTACATCCGACGGCGCGGTTGATGTTCCAAAAAAACCTAGCAATGCGGCTTGGTATAATCTTGGACCATTTCCGGGGGCTGAGGGTAGTTCGGTTATTACCGGACATTACGGTCTTTGGAAAGATGGCAGTAAGTCGGTGTTTGATAATTTGAATAAATTAAGCGAAGGAGATGTTATTTATATTGAAGACGAAAAAGAAATGAAAACCACCTTTGCAGTGCGTGAAATTAGGAAATATAATCCAGATGATATAGTTGAAGATGTGTTTATTTCAAATGACGGAAAAGCGCATCTTAATCTCATTACCTGCGAAGGAATTTGGAACGAAAATACTAAGAGCTATTCTGAAAGATTAGTAGTGTTTGCGGATAAAAAATAGAAAATAAAAATTAAACCGGATAATAGAATCTCCCGGCCATAGAATTGAGCAGAAGTAGTCGGGGAAATGATAATTTAGGCTTAATGATTTAAAAAATTTATGCTCAAACAACTAAATAGGTCATTAAAATTGGGAACGATTTTAGTGATCACGATCTTTTTAACTCTCGGTTTCTCTATTTCTCTTCAATCTCTCTTGGCTGCCTGGACAGCGCCCAGTTCGAATCCGCCAACAAACAATATCGCTGATTTAAATCTTGGCGGTGGACTATCAGTTGCTAAGAATACTTTGATAATGGGCAATCTTCTTGTCGCTAGTACAACAAATGCCCTGTATGCTAATTCAGTTACTGGTAATGTCGGCATTGGAACGAAGACTCCGATGGCGAAGTTAGATGTAGTGGGGGATATTCTTGTAAATAACGTTACGATTGGGAAGGGAGGTGGTAGTTTTAATACTAATACTGCGGTCGGTGAATATGCCCTTAAGTCAAATACCACTGGCTCCGGTAACACTGCAAATGGATCGGCTGCCCTCTCGTTTAACACAAGTGGCTCTAATAACACCGCGAACGGAGGGCAAGCACTTCGGAACAACACCACTGGTATTTACAATACCGCGAATGGAGTGCTTGCTCTTCGAGAAAATATTAGTGGAAGAAATAACACAGCGAATGGCGTGGTTGCTCTTGGTAGGAATACCAGTGGATCACAAAACACTGCGAATGGAGTGTTTTCCCTCTATAACAACAACGGTAACTACAACACTGCCAATGGTTATTACTCCCTTTACTCCAACGCGGCTGGCAGTAACAACACTGCCAATGGTTATTACTCCCTTCTTTATAATACCAACGGATCCTATAATACGGCGAATGGAACGTACGCCCTTTACTCGACCACGGGTAGTTTTAACACCGCGATTGGACAAGCTGCTGGTTATTTGAATACCACGGGCAGTAATAATATTGCAATGGGGTATGGCGCAAATCTCCCTTCAAACACAGGAAGTAATCAGGTGCGAATCGGGAACACAGCTATCACTTATGCAGGGATACAAGTGCCATGGACAACTACTTCCGATCGTCGTTTGAAAGATGATATACAAAATGTGCCTCTCGGAATAGATTTCATAAAAGAACTGCGTCCTGTAGATTATTTCCGAAAGAACGATGCAGGCAAGAAAAGGGAAACAGGGCTTATTGCTCAGGAGGTGGATGAAGTATTAGAAAAGTTCGGATATAAAAGTGCCGGTATGATTGCGAAGGATGATAATGGATATTATTCTCTTAGATACAATGATTTTGTAGCACCAATCATTAAATCTATTCAGGAAATCTCTACCACAACAGATAGTATGCTGGAGAGAATTAAGAAGCTAGAAAACGAAAACGACTCTCTTGTAAAACTTGTTTGCCTTGATCATCCAACTGCGAAAATATGTCAATAATATTTTCGGTCTGCGTATTAGCAAAATTTGAATTTTTTTATAGATTAAAAAACTTACCAACAACTGGTGAGTTTTTTATTGGTAATTTTACTAAAAAGCGCCAAGGTTGAAAAAAAATCAGATATTGCTATACTGAATATAACTTATTATTATCTAGTTTTAAATAAAATATATGTCAGAACTGCCAAAAACATATGATCCCGCAGCTTGCGAGGATGATATTTATCAAAAGTGGGAAGAGTCGGGATTTTTCAACCCGGATAATTTAGATTTGTCTGCGGATGCGCCGACCTATACGATTGTCTTACCGCCTCCGAATATCACTGATAAATTGCATTTGGGTCATTCGGCGATGTTTTCGATTGAGGATCTATTGATTCGTTATCATCGCATGCGAGGGTATCGCGCTTTGTGGATTCCAGGGACGGATCACGCGGCGATCGCAACGCAGAATGTAGTCGAGAAAAAATTAGTCAAAGAAAAAGGACTGACGAGGCATGATTTGGGACGGGAAAAATTCTTGGAACAAGTTTGGGAATTCTTGAAGGTGACGCAGGCGACGATTTTGCATCAAGCGCGCAAGATGGGTTCATCAATGGATTGGTCACGCGAAGCCTTTACCTTGGACGAACAACGCGAAAAAGCAGTGCGCCGATTATTCGTCGATATGTATAACGAGGGCGTTATTTACAAGGGCGAACGAATCGTCAATTGGTGTCCGCGTTGCAAATCAACCTTGGCGGATGATGAGATGGAATACAAGGAGCAGAATGCGAAGATTTATACTTTTAAATACAGCGAAGATTTTCCATTTACGATCGCGACGACGCGACCGGAAACAAAATTGGGTGATACGGCTGTGGCAGTGAATCCGAAAGATGAACGCTACAAGGAATATATCGGCAAAACATTCGAAGTAGATTTTTGCGGACAGAAACTTGAATTGAAAATCATTGCCGATTGGGAAGTGGATATGGAATTCGGCACGGGCGCATTGGGCGTGACGCCGGCGCATTCGATGGTAGATTGGAAAATGGCTGAGAATAACGACTTGGCGATTATCAAGGTGATTAATGAAGAGGGAAGAATTCATGACGGTTTTGGCGAGTATTCCGGCAAGACTGTTTTGGAAGCACGAGAAATGGTGGTTGCGGAATTAAAGAAACGTGGTTTATTGGTGAGCGAGGAAGAGATGGACAATAATCTGTCGGTTTGTTATCGTTGCGACACTGCGATTGAGCCTTTGCCGTCGAAGCAGTGGTTTGTTGACGTAGACAAGAAATTAGAGAGATTGGGTGGCTTGTCGATGAAAGAAAAAGCGATTTTAGTCGCGCAGGAAGGCGAAATAAAATTCGTGCCACATCGTTTTGCGAAGCGCTATATGGATTGGATGAATAATTTGCACAATTGGTGTATCAGTAGGCAGATTTGGTTTGGTCATCGGATTCCGGCGTGGTACAACGATAATTCAAAATTAAAAATTCAAAATTCAAAATTGGTGGACGGAAGATTGGTTTATGTAGGCCTTGAAAAACCAGAAGGCGAGGGATGGTCTCAGGATGAGGATTCGTTAGACACCTGGTTCTCATCTGGCATGTGGACTTTTTCGACTTTGGGCTGGCCGGATACTTTTGCCAACGGCGTGAAGTCTGGTGATTTGCAAAAATTCCATCCTACACAGGTCTTAAATACAGGCTATGAGATTTTGACTTTGTGGGTATCACGTATGATAATGATGTCTTTGTTTGCAGTGGGTGAGATTCCTTTCGAGACGGTTTATTTACATGGCATGATTTTGGATGCCAATGGTAAGAAGATGAGCAAGTCCAAGGGCAATGGCATCGATCCGATTTCGGTAATCGATAAATTCGGCACGGATGCGGTTCGCTTGTCTTTGTTGATCGGCTCGACTCCGGGTAATGATACGCGCGTGAGCGAAGACAAGGTTGAGAGTTATCGTAATTTTGTGAACAAGCTTTGGAATGTCGCTCGCTATGCTATAACGAATTATCAATTAACAATTACGAATTACGAATTGAACGAACAGGTGATTGAGAAATTAACTTTGTGGGATAAATGGATTTTGGGCGAATTGCGTAATGTGGCTTTTCAAGTCGAGCAGAATTTGGCGAAATATGAATTTTCTTTAGCGGCTGAAGCGCTTAAGAGTTTTACTGTCGATGTCTTGGCTGATTGGTATTTGGAGGTGAGTAAGTTTGAAAAGAATTCTGAGAAAAATATCGTTTTGAATATTGTCTTGCGAGATTTGTTGCGCTTATGGCATCCCTTTATTCCTTTTGTAACTGAATATATTTGGGGACACTTGGAGAGTGGCAAGATGCTGATGATCGATAAATATCCCACTTCACAACAATATGATGATGAGTGGAAAGGATTTTCAGATGATGGCGTTGCTGAGCAGATAAAAATCACCCAAGAAATCATCGCCTCAATCCGCAATGCGCGCAGTGAGAATAAAGTGGAACCGACCAAGAAGGTTAAGGCGGTGATTTATGCCGGCGATAAATTGGAGATGATCAAGTCGCAAGCGATCTTGATCAAGAGCTTGCGAACTGGCATTGAGGAATTGGAAATTTTTGAAACGGGCGAAGAATTGAGTGAGGCGATTTATATCGTTGTCGGTGACGTAAAGATTTATTTATTGGGAGCAGTCGATAAAGAGAAAGAGCAGGCGCGAATAAATAAAGAAATCGAACGTTTAGAAAAATTTATTTCTTCCTTGGAAGGAAAATTGAAAAATAAAGAATTTGTTGACAAGGCACCGAAGGAGGTGGTGGAAAAAGAACAGATGAAATTGGCAGAGGTGAAAATAGAATTAGAGAATTTAAGAAAATAGGTCTTAACTCCCTCGCCCCGCGGGAGAGGGTCGGGGTGAGGGGGCGTTGTCACATCTTATGCCGGAGTTACCAGAAGTCGAAACAATCAAAAATGATCTCAGCGCGAAAATTTTGCGCAAGAAAATCACTGCTCTTGAACTCGTTAATAAAGGCAGTGTTCGTTTGACGAATGATTTTCCAAAAAAAATCGTTCAGGCTTTTTTTGTTGAGATAAACAGAAAGGGCAAGCTTTTGATTTTTAAATTGAGTGGCGGTGATTATTTATTAATTCACTTGAAAATGACCGGGCAACTCATTTATCAAGAAAAAAAAACTGGCAAAAAAGATTTAGTTATTGGCGGTGGACATGGTCAGACAGTCGAGGACTTGCCGAATCGACACACGCGAATTATTTTGCGCTTTATTGATGGGTCAATTTTGTATTTTAATGATTTACGCAAGTTCGGCTATTGGCAGTTGGTGGATGAGACGTCCTTGCAAATCATTTTAGACAAGTATGGACCGGAGCCCTTGGAAAAAGAACTCGCCCCGTTAGAGAATGCTATAGGTGGCGCAAGTTTATTCAGAAGACACAATTCTCTAATGGGGTTTACCAAGAAATATTTACAAAATATTTTTCAAAAAACCAGTCGTATTATCAAGGCGGTTCTCTTGGATCAAGGTCTGATTGCCGGGATCGGCAATATCTATGCTGACGAAATTTTGTTTGCCTCGGCAGTGCGACCGGATCGCCGTGCCGCGAGTTTGTCCGAGAAAGAGATTGAGGCGATTTGGCAGAATTCAAAAACCATAATCAAAAACGCAATCAAATATCGAGGCACGACTTTTAATAATTATCGCGATGCTGAAGGGCGAAAAGGTAATTATGTTCAGAAATTAAAAGTTTATGGCCGTAAAAATTCAAAGTGTTTGCGTTGCGGTCATCAGATAATCAAACAAAAAATCGCGGGACGAGGGACACATTATTGTGAATGGTGTCAAAAATAGTGGAAATTGTTGATTTTTTTGAAAAAATGAAAAAAAATGTTATAATATTCTTATCTGTGGATAATAAATTTGATTAACATAGTTCTAAAATAAAAATAAATCAAAAGCAAAACAAAAATAAAATATTTAATTTAACAAAAATAAAAAATTAAATATTTCTTCATGCGCATCCCCATGCTTTTGAGAAAAATTAATAGAAAATTAGCAAAGCTAATACCGATTTTTATTTTGGTATTAGGTTTTTTTGTATTCAAGGATGTATTGGCGGCGAATTACTGGGTGACTAATCCGGCTGATTGTCCTTCGACCAATCAAACTTACTATCCTGGACAAAATTGCGATGATTTAGATATTTGCGGAACTTTATCTGGCAATGTTGCTCAGTGTTACGATACATCTGGCATGGTCGCTCCGTCGGTGACGGGTACTTCTGATACTATTTACACCGGATCTTTGCCGAGTGGTTATATTTTGGATTGTTTTGCCACTGATTCGAGCGTGAATGGAGGATATTGTAGTAATAATGGTGACTGGTGGTGTAATGCGAGCTCAACTTGCAGTGATTTGAATCGAGAAACTGATTGTGCCGCTAATCAAGTGAGCGTGGCTACTTGTGGCGGATGTAGTGCTGATGCTCATGCCTGTGACGGTTCCTTTGTGGATGCAGATGGTTGTGAAATCCAAGATGGCGCAACTTGCGTTAGTTCGGATGGCTTAATTGGTGTTTATGATAATTGTAATGGTGCCGAGGGATTTTGTAGAATTAATGCTAATTATTTTGAAACTGGTGTTAATGTGCGCTATGCGACTAGCTCTTCATTAATTTGGGGCACGCAATACGGTAGTGGCAACTTGATGGAGTTATCCGCTAGCAATACGCCAGGCGGAATTTTTACTATTACAAATGATGGGCGGGTTGGTATTGGCACCAGCACCTTGGGAATGAATGACATGTTGACTGTTGGCCTTGATGCCGGCAGTCAATTTATTGTTAGCAAGGACGGTGTTGTTACTAATGGCAGCTGGCAAGCAGGCATTATCGGTTTAGCTTATGGTGGCACAGGCTTAGATTTGGCGAGTTCAACTGGTTTTTTATACTTAAGCAACGGCACCTCAACCGCAACTTCAACTATTTATATTGGCAATACTGATTTGGCAGTGGCAAATACAGGTGGATCGACACTTTTGTCGTATATCGGCAATACTATTAGTTTGGCCACTGATGGTAATTGGGCGGGAACGGTGGAGGGGGTTGATATTAGTTTAGCTTCTAGCACTTGGGATACGACTACAAACACGGTCAATGTTAATGCTGGAAATTGGAATAGTGCTTATACCGCAGTCAGCGCTAGTTCTACTAGTTGGACTATGGCTTATGATGCGATTACTGCCAGTTCGACAGATTGGAATACAGCCTACCTTAATAGAATCACAAGCACATCCGACAATATTACTTTTATTGGCAATACTATCGGCGTAACTGCTGGCTACAATATCCCTTTAACAGCAAGTACTACTAATTGGAATAATATTTATGACACTGTTAATGCAAATACTTGGTTGTCTGATTTAGATTTTAGCAGTAACGGTCTAATGGTTCGCACTGCCAATGGCGCCTATGCTAGCAGAACTGCGACCGGCACGGATAATCAAATTGTTGTTACTGATGGCGATGGTGTTTCTGGCAATCCCATTTTTGGATTAGCCAGTGCTGTTTATCTAGGTGCCAGTGGTTCGATCGGTAGTGATAGTAATAATTATATTGATTTTAGCACGGTGAATAAGATTGGATTTAAGACGAATGGCGTGAATAATATGACGCTTGATGTTAATGGTTATCTCGGTATCGGAACGACAACTCCGGGCGCAAGGCTTGATATAAAAGGAATCGGCACTACCACTGGGATTGCATTTCGAACACTGGATTCAACTGGCAAGGTTAATGCAAAAATCTCGGATAATGGAACGGTTGATTTAGCAGTGTCTGATTCCAGCGCATTAACAGATATTCATTTGAATGCTACAACCAAAACCAGCGGAAATTTATTGGATTTTGCAGTTGGTGGCGCTTCAAAATTTTCAGTAGCATATACTGGTTCAGTTATTGCCAACAATTCAATAAAATTATATGGAATAGGAGGTTCTTATCCATCATATTCTGTTTATACAAATAGTGATACGAATTGGCACGGTTTATTTAATAGCGCGTATCGTTCAAGGGGAACATTAGGCGCTCCTTCGGCAGCTGTAAATGGAGATGCGATCATGTATTATGACATGTGGGTTCATGATGGCACCTCATATGACAGAGGAGGACAATTTAAAGCGGTTGTTGATGGAGTTGTATCAACTGGAATAAGACCAATAAGATGGGAGTGGACCACCATGGACTCTGTTGGTGTATCAGCTACCAGATTAACTATAAAAAATAGTGGCAATGTTGGCATCGGCACCTCCTCGCCATCACAAATGCTCACCGTAGGCGCCACTAGCTCTCAGCAATTTTTGGTTAACAATGTCGGACAAGTAGTAGGAGGCACCTGGATGGGATCAAGTATTGCCAACTCTTATATCGCCTCATCATCAAACTGGAATACCACAACTGACACTGTCAACGCCAGCTCTACCAGTTGGACTATGGCTTATGATGCGATTACCGCCAGTTCGACAGATTGGAATACAGCTTATGTTAATCGCATCACTTCCGCCGGTGCTGGCTTGTTGATTGCCGGCAATACGATTTCTGCAGATACTGATTATATTATTCCAACGATTGCCAGCACAACGGCATGGAATAATGTTGCGGCCTCAAGCTGGGCGGTTAATGGTTCGGATATTTATTATAATACTGGTAAAGTTGGTATAGGCACTTCAACTCCGGGAGCACGATTGGATATTTCTGGTGATGCGACGACGGCACAAAATTTTAATTTAACAAATACTGCCACCGGAGGCAAGCGTTGGAATATTGGAGATGGTATTGCATCGGCTGGAACTTTTAGTTTTTATAATCAGACTGATTCTATTGGCGTATTACATCTTAAGTCTGATGGAAGTGTCGGAATTGGAACAGTGAGCCCAATGGCAAAATTACATTCTGCTGGAATCACGCCTATGTTAATGAGCACAAGCGACCTTGTCTGGGGGGCCACTGGCAGCGTTGCACAATTTGAGTTTGGGGCGGCGAGTGGTAACACTTATACCAAATTAGAGACGTTTGTAAATGGAGGGTCAGGATATGGAAATCTCGCATTAAACTCTGGCGGTGGCAATGTCGGCATTGGCACAACAATACCAGGAAAAAAGTTGACCGTCCTCGGAGGAGATATTGCCTTGAGAGCAGATGATGATTTAACAGATGCTATTTCAATGGTCTCTGGAACAACTGAAGGTTATATTTATGTTAATAATGCGGGTTCAACAAAGGCTTTTTTATCCGCACATTCTTCTTATGATAGTTATTTTTCTGACAATTTAGCTATTGGCGGGACGGACTCAGGAACTGCAAAGTTGTATGTTAATGGCAATGTCGGAATTGGCACAACAGCTCCAGCCTACAAACTTGATGTCAATGGCACGTTCAACGCTACTTCTGTGTATTCCAACGGCGTTTTACTTTCTCCTGGTACCGGTTCCAATTGGTCTGTTAATGGTGCGGATATTTATCGTTCTGCTGGTAATGTTGGTATCGGAGTTGCTTCGCCTCAAGCTAAATTAGATGTTTTGGGGGAGATAAGAAATTCCGGAACTAATCCTATAATACGTGCTCTTTCTTCTGGCACTGGAACAGGGCGACTTTTTATGCAAGTTGTTGATGGTACAACACCTTCTGGATATCTTGGAACTGATGCAGTAGGAATGCCGCTAGCGTTCACATCTGGAAGTAATGTTGAGGCAATGAGAATTTTGTCTAATGGCAATATCGGCATTGGAACAACGACATCGGCACAAAAGCTAACTGTCGTGGGCACTTCCGGTAGCGATATATTGAATATTGCCTCATCAACAGGAAGCTCTTTGTTATATATTAACCAAGCTGGCCTTGTTGGTATTGGAACCGCAGCTCCACTTAGATTGCTGTCATTAAAAGGGTCAGTTCCTGTCATGAGATTTGAAGATACCGACGCGGGAGGAGCAGTCGGTGAAATTAATGTGAATAACACCTCCGGATCGATTATCATCGATTCAGATGCTTCAAATTTGGCGGCCGGGTCTTATACAAGTTTTCAGGTTGATGGTGCGGAGAAAATGAGATTGGATGCTAATGGAAATCTTGGTCTTGGAATCACGGACCCGGGGACGACCAAGTTATATGTGACTCAAGGGACAACTAATGCTTGGGCGGCTGTTTTTAAAAATACAGATTCGGCAGACAGTTATGGGTTAACAGTCCGAGCTGGTAATGATTCTGCCGATGCGTCATTTAGTATCATGGACAGAACTAGTACCTCTACTTATATGTATGTCAGAGGCGATGGTAATGTCGGTTTTGGAATTGCTAATCCGGCACGCCCAGTCGTAATCAATGGCGCTTCTACACAAGGCACCTTGCAAATCACAAACAGCGGCTCGGGTGTTGCTAGCAGTGATGGTTTGTTGCTTTATAATGTTAGCGGTGATGCATATCTTATTAATCAGGAGGCAGCTTCTCTGAATTTTGGAGTAAATAGTTCAGTAAAAATGACCATTTTGTCCGGTGGCAACGTTGGTATTGGAACAGCGGGACCCGGATATAAACTTGATATACAAGGCGGAACGGGTGTGGCAGCCGATAAGATAAATTCTCGTTGGGGCTACCTGACTAATGGCGCCGATTATGCGGAGTATTTCTATACCGATGACACTGATCTTGCTTCCGGAGAGACGGTTTGTATCGATGTGGTAAAAGATAATGCGATAAAGCGTTGTGACAGAGGAGCTGATAATAATGTCATGGGTATTGTTTCGACAAATCCGTCAATTGTTGGAAATGGCAATGGTGCTGAGCGGGATAATGATCCGCACTATAAGATAATCGGTATGTTGGGACAAGTGCCTGCTTTGGTAACTAATGATAATGGTCCGATTTACCCTGGTGATTCTTTGACTTCCGCTTCAACGACTCCTGGCTTTTTGATGCGTGCCAATGCCGGAGATTCGACCGTCGGTATCGCTCTCGAATCTTTTGATGCCAGTGCGGGACGAATCAATGTCTTGATTTCGCGTCGCAATAAGAGTTTGACAGTTGAAACTATCGAGTCCGAAGTGTCCGAGCGCATTGCCGCGATGGCGATTGAGGATGATGTGCGCTTGATGATTGATACTTCTTTAGAAAGTCTGAATGTTGATGACCAGATCAAGGCGGTAGTGGCCAGCGAATTGAATATTTTTGACAGTCGCTTGACACTGAAGTTTGATGATATCAGCGGACAGATCGCTAATTTGGAGACGAAATATGAAGGTTTGGATACGCGCTTATCATTATTGGAGGATAATGTCAGATCAATTAGTGATTACCTTGGCCAAGCAAGCACGACGTTGGCGCAATTCCAGGAGCAAATTAATTTACTTGATGAAAAAACAATCAGTTCTATAGAAATTTTTGATCCATTCTTAAATGCAAGTACGACGGTTTCGATTGCCGAAGTTATCGCGAGCCATGAGGTGAAAATTATGAATTTACAAAACGACGTTGCCTTAAATCGCGATAATATCGCCAAAGTAGAATCAAAAGTCCTTAGTGTTGAAGATAGAGTGGCGCTCTTGGAAGGTGCTAATAGCACGACTACGGACGAGACTGCTTTAGTAGATGATGTCGTAACTATCGACGATTCGATTTTTAGCACTATCATTTCCAAGTTGGCGTCTTTGAGCATCTTTATCTCAGATAAGATTATCGGCGTCACGAATTTGATTGCTGACATGATTGATACGAGGGAAATAAAGACTAATGAAATCAAGGTTACCAAGTCTGATAATCAGATTGATAATGCCATCGGCGAAGGCTATATTCCGGCAGGAGCCACAAGCACGCTCATTGTTAGCAATAAGATCACAAACACTTCGAAGCTATTTGTCACTTTCCGAGGCGATTATGGCTCGCGTTGGTGGATTGGTGATTTGCAAAATGGCTCATCAACGCTAGTAATTGCCGAGCCGTTGACTGCTGATATTTATTTTGACTGGTGGGTAGTGGGAATAAATCAAGTCAGTGTTCCAGAGGAAATTTCTACAGTGGATACTGTGGTAGATTCAGAAATAGCTCCTGCTCTCGACCAGGAGGCTGTAGTTGAGTCCGACCAGTTAGTCGCGGATGTGGAAGCCGCGACTACGACTGAAGATATTTTAGTTCCAGATATTGTTGCGACAACTAGTGATTTGATTGTTATTTCTGAAACAGCGACCACGACGACGCCATAGCAAATAATTGTCATTATGAGGTGATGCCAAAATCATGGCACATTCTTGTGTGGTATTTATATAAAAAAATTTAAAAACAAAATAAAAATAAAAAAACCAGTTCGCCTTTATCCTTCCTTCGCAGGATGATGAGGTGAATCAAAAAAGAAAAACTCTCCGTCGCTAAAAGCTATGGTGAGTAAAACAAAAAAATTTAACAAAAAAAACATAAAAACCCCGTTCCGGGGTTTTTATGTTTTTTGACATTTGCCTTAATTTTTACTATAGTAAAATGGTAATAAATTAAGAGTTGCCTTATGTTTATGTGGAAGAAAGTGATCTTAACAGTATTGATCTTAACCGGTTTTTGGGCTGTGACAGCGCAAGCAGCCGAAAAAGAAAAAATTAATCTATACTTTTTTTGGGGTGATGGCTGTCCGCATTGCGCGAAGGAGGAAATTTTTTTATCTAAACTCGAAAAAGAAAAAAGCAATCTAGCGATTCATCGGTATGAAGTATGGCATAATAAAGAAAATGCTGATTTGCTCGCAAAAATCGCCAAGAATATTAATTTGAAAGTTTCGGGTGTGCCGATTCTTTTTATAGGAACAGAAAACGTTGTTGGTTACGGCAGTGATGAGTCCACTGGCAAGGACATTTTGAAGACTATCCAATATTACGAAGACTATGGCTGCACGGATATTATCGCGCCGATAATAGGCAATGTTGTTAATGAAAAAACGGACTGTATTCATGATTGTGCCGGAGGCCCAGATTGTCCGCATGATTGCGGTTGCAGCGCTAAGACCAATGACGATACGAACGTCGCCAAAGTTCCGGAAACGATTGATGTGCCTTTCTTTGGCTCGATAAAAACCAGCGCAGTTTCCTTGCCGGTCTTGACGGTGATGATTGCCGCAGTTGATGGCTTTAATCCCTGCGCAATGTGGGTGTTGATTTTTTTGATTTCGCTTTTATTAAAAATGGAAAACCGTCGCCGGATGTGGCTTTTGGGCGCAGCGTTTATCGGGGCCAGTGGCGCCGTTTATTTCCTTTTCTTATCCGCTTGGTTGAATCTTTTTATCTTTATCGGTTATGTTTTTTGGATTCGATTGTTGATCGCCTTGGTAGCCCTGGGTAGTGGCGCTTATCATCTGTATGATTTTTGGAAAAATCGTAATGGCGGCTGCATAGTTGAGGGGGGCGAAAAAAGACGCGCGGTCTTTGAGAGAATCAGGCACATCATCAGTGAACGCCATTTTTATTTGGCTTTGGGCGGAATTATGCTTTTGGCGGTCGCAGTCAATATGGTGGAGCTGGTTTGCAGTATCGGCTTGCCGGCAGTATATACGCAAGTCTTGGCACTTTCCAATTTACCAACTTGGCAATACTATGGATATCTTTTTTTGTATATCATAATTTTCATGTTGGATGATATGATAATTTTTGTGATTGCCATGAAGACTTTGAAAATAAAAGCAATCAGTTCAAAATATAGCCGTTGGTCAGGACTAATCGGCGGAATCGTGATGTTTATTATTGGCGTGCTGTTGATTTTTAAACCAGGATGGCTTATGTTCTAGCGAACATAATTACGAATTAAAAATTACGAATTACGAATGCTGGCATGCTCCATCGTCCCGCGGGAGAGCATCTGTGCTGCGCCTGGCATAAAGGTCGGGGTGAGGGGAAAGTCGCTGACGAAAAAACATATGTTAAAAAAACTTCTATTAATTTCCATTCTAATTTTAATGCCTCTGTTGGTTTCAGCGGAGAGCTTGGAAATGGGCGGCACTACTGACCGGATTTTTAAGGCGCGTGTAATTGAGATTCTACAAGACCAGAACACGACCTTGCCGGATGGGGTAGAGGTGCGACAACAGAATGTGAAATTAAAAGGGCTGAATGGAGATTTTGTCGACAAAGAAATTATTTTTACTGGCATAGGTGATTTTGATGCGATTAACAAGAATATTTATGAGGTGGGTGATAAGGTTTTAGCGGTGGCGAGTTATGACGCTGAGGGCATTGTGAATTATTATATTACCGATTATGTGCGCAACAACGCTCTAAATTGGTTGTTCGGAATTTTTGTTTTGGCGCTTTTATTGGTTGGTCGCTGGAAAGGCTTGCGTTCGATTATTTCATTGGTCATGTCTTTTTTGGTAATCGTGAAATATATAATTCCGCAAATTTTGAATGGATCAGATCCGATTATCGTTACACTGTTTGGCTCGCTGGTAATCCTTTTGACTGTAATTTATTTCACGGAAGGGTTCAAGCGGGTTTCGCATATCGCGACCATGAGCATGTTATTGAGTTTGTCCTTGGCAATCGGCTTATCCTGGTTTTTTGTCGAAGCGGTGAAGTTATCCGGTTTTTCCAGTGAGGAAATGTCATTTTTGGTGACACTTGGTAGCGGCACGATAAATTTCAAAGGCTTGCTTTTGGCGGGAATCATTATCGGTTTTCTGGGCGTGCTGGATGATGTGGTGATTTCACAAATATCAACAGTCGAACAATTAATCGAAGCTGATCCTGCTCAAAGTCGCAAAGAGTTATTTAAAAAAGCGCATAAGGTCGGTATTGCCCATATCAGTTCAATGACCAATACTTTATTCTTGGCCTATGCCGGAGCTTCACTGCCTTTATTGGTTTTGTTTTCTTCTGGGCAAAGTGCTTTTACCTCGCTAGGCGATATCATTAATAATGAAGCAATCGCTGAAGAAATAGTGAGAACATTGACTGGCAGTGTCGGCCTCATTCTAGCCGTTCCGATTTCCACCTGGATTGCCGTGCGTTGGCTGGCACGACGATAATTATCAATCTTCAATTACGAATTACGAATAAAGGTAATTAAATAATATATTTTTCAACTATTCGTAATTCGTAATTGAAGATTTAAAGACTATGTTAGATAAAAATAATCTTATATTAAAAAGGAAATCAAGCATTTTTAATCTCCTCAGGCCATACGTCTGGTCAATCGGCGGTTTGGTGTTTTTGGCGGTGGCGAGTAGCGGTCTGGGTTTGGCTTTGCCAAAAGTAATTTCGCACGCCATTGATTCTTATATTCATCATGCTTTTGTTTTACGAACATTGATTATTCAATTCGGTTTAATTTCAATTGCTATTTTTATTACGACGTATCTGCAAAGTATTGTTCAGACTTATGCTTCGGAGCGGGTAGCTATGGATTTGCGTCGTCAGCTGACGGACAAGATTTCTCGTCAGAGTCATGCCTTTATTGAAAAGGTGACACAGGCAAAATTGTTGACGAATTTAATGACTGATGTTGATGCAATTAAAATGTTTATTTCCATGGCCATCGTCTCGCTTGTGTCCTCCGTGATCATTGTGTTTGGTGCCAGTATTTTACTATTGTTGATTGATTGGAAATTAGCCCTAGCTGTTTTGACAATTGTACCGCTGATTGCTTACATGTTTTATTTCATTTTTAGTCGCGTCAAGACTTTGATGAAGGAGCGGAGCGAGGTGATTGATTGGTTGAATAAAGTGATTAACGAAAGTATTTTGGGAGCGACTTTGATTCGTGTTTTGAATTCGCAACAGCCGGAATATGAAAAATTCGCGGCCGCTAATACGCAAGCGCAAACCGTCGGCATTAAGATCTTGAGAATGTTTGCAAGCATGATTCCGCTTATCACTTTTATTGGCAATGTGGCGATGTTGATTATTCTAGCTCTAGGCGGACATTTTGTAATTTCTAATAGCATAAGTCTGGGAGATTTTACCGCTTTTAATAGTTATATTGCTTTGCTGATTTTTCCATTATTTATTATCGGGATGATGAGCAATGCCATTGCTCAGGCAACGGCTTCATATGAGCGTATCGCTGAAGTTTTGGAATCAGAAGAGGAATCGAAGACCGGCACACTGACGGCACGTTTGTGTGGCGATGTTGAGATGCAGTTGGTAACGGTTAAACATGGCGAAAAGATTAATCTGAAAAACGTTTCTCTTTTTGCGCGCGCAGGCAGTCGCACTGCTATTATCGGACCGACTGCTGCCGGCAAGACTTTGCTACTTTACTCCTTGATTGGTTTAGTGAAGCCAGACTCAGGCACAATCGAATACGATCAGCATGTTATTAATGATTATGATGCTGAGGCTTTGCATCAGCAAATTGGTTTTGTGTTTCAAGATAGTATTATTTTTAATTTGACTTTGCGCGAGAATATCGCTTTCAGCGAGACGGTCAAAGATGCGGACTTGCAAAAAGCTTTAGACACGGCCGAGATCAGTGATTTTGTCGAGGCCTTGCCGCAAGGCTTGGATACGATTGTGTCCGAACGTGGCTCGAGTTTATCCGGTGGTCAAAAACAACGTATCATGTTGGCCCGCGCCTTGGCGCTCAATCCGCGCGTTTTGCTCTTGGATGATTTTACCGCGCGTGTCGACAATCGCACCGAGCAAAAGATTTTGGAAAATATCATCAAGAATTATCCTGAACTGACCTTGATTTCCGTAACGCAAAAAATCAGCTCAATTGAAAAATACGACCAAATAATTTTATTAATGGAGGGTGAAGTGATTGCAACTGGTTTGCACGATGATTTATTGAAAAATTGTCCGGAGTATGTCCAGATTTATAATTCGCAAAAAAGCACCGATTAAGAATATGAATAATTACGCATTAAACAAACCGGATAGTCGGAAAAAGAAAGTTAATATCTTGCGCTCACTGCAAAAGTTCGCGCCTTTTCTGGTTGGCGAAAAAAGAAGACTGATATTGGCGACGCTGGCGGTGTTCGTTAATGCCGGCTTGAATTTGCTCGCGCCGGTTTTGATCGGTCACACCGTCGATGCTTATATCCTGACCAAACAATACTCGGGCGTTTTGACTTTTTCCATCATCTTGCTGGTGATGTATGTCGTGGCCTTGATTGCTAATTATTTGCAAACAATGCTCATGGGCATGGTTGGTCAACATCTGTTGTTTAATTTACGTAATGCGATTTTTGGCAAGATTCAATCTCTGCCCGTCGCTTTTTTTAATCAGAACAAGGCTGGCGATTTGATTTCGCGCATTAATAATGATACGGATAAGTTGAACCAGTTTTTTTCCCAAAGCATCCACCCATTCATCGCTAACGTTATAACCATTATCGGCGCCGGCATATTTATTGTTGCTATTAATTGGCGCCTTGGTCTAGCGACGCTCGCACCAGCCTTGCTATTATTGATTTTTACGCGTCTAATCTCGCCGTGGATCAAGCGCACGAATGCGACCAATCTCAAAACAACCGGCGGTTTAAGCGCAGAAATATCTGAGAGTCTTGATAATTTCAAAGTCATTGTCGCTTTTAATCGTCGTGATTATTTTCGTCGTAAATTTCATATTGCCAATGAAACCAATTATCACAGTGCAATCAGTGTCGGTATCGCCAATAATACGCTGACGCCCGCCTATGGCTTGGCAGCCAACCTGGCGTATGTCATTGTAATCGGATACGGTCTTTATTTAATTTCCATCGGTAGTTTTACACTAGGTATCTTAATTAGTTTTTTGACTTTTGTGAGCCGTTTTTACGACCCGCTTAAACAAATGGCGACTATTTGGTCAAGTTTTCAAATTGCTTTGGCGGGCTGGGATCGCATTAATGATATTTTGTCACTGCGTTCCGATTTGGTTGTAATACCGTCAATAGTAAAAGAGTTGCAGTCAGACGCCCTGCTAGAATTTCGTAAAGTAAGCTTCCGTTATGCGCCAGACAAAGAAGTGTTGCATAATATCAATTTTAAATTAGAGCCGGGTAAAACCTACGCCCTAGTCGGTCCGACTGGTGGTGGCAAGACGACAACAGCGTCTTTAATTGCGCGTCTTTATGACCCGAGCGATGGGGTTATTTTTCTGCATGGGAAAGACTTACGTTCCTATAAAATTCAAGATAAGGTGCAGAAGATTGGTTTTATTTTACAAGAGCCATTTTTGTTTACGGGAACGATTCGAGATAATATTTTGTATGGCAATGAAAAATATAAAAACTTTACTAACGAACAATTAGCAAATATCATTAAGGAGGCAGGTTTAGAAACTTTATTGGTTCGCTTTGACGATGGCTTGGAAACAAAAATTGCTACCAATGGTGGTAGTTTGAGTTTGGGTCAAAAACAATTGGTCGCCTTCATCCGCGCCGTCCTTCGCAATCCCGACATCTTGATTCTTGATGAAGCAACTGCTAATATAGATACAGTCACTGAGCAATTACTGGAAGAAATCTTGGATAAATTACCAGCCAAGACAACCAAAGTGATTATTGCACATCGTTTGAATACGATTGCTAGCGCCGATGAAATCTTTTTTGTCAACGGTGGCGACGTTGTCTGCGCCGGCTCAATGGAGAATGCTCTAGATCTGCTTTTGCATGAGAAGCGAGCGAGCTAGATTATTAATAATTTTGAATTTTAAATTTTGAATTTTGAATCAATTTTGAATGAATTAATTTCGAAAAAATTATACCTTCATTCAAAATTATAAATTCAAAATTTAAAATTAATTTATGTATGTTGACTAGTAAAGACAATCAAAAAATAAAAGACATTATCAAATTGCGAAAATCGGCAAAGCGCAAGAAAGATGATTTGATTATCGTCGAAGGACGCAAGGAAATCGGTTTGGCTCTGAAATCCGGCTTGAAACCGGAACAATTATTCTATTCCTTGGAATTTGAAAAAGAAGCCCACTTTCCAGATTGGAATGTCGCTAATTTTACCGAAATAATCGAAGTTTCCCAAGATATTTTCGCCAAAATCGCCTTTCGCGAGACACCAGATGGCTATCTAGCGACCTTCAAGCCACTGAGATTGAGCTTGAGCGAAGTGAAATTATCACCAAGCCCTTTTGTGGTTATCTTGGAGTCAATCGAGAAGCCGGGCAATCTAGGGGCTATTTTACGCACTTGTGACGCTGCCGGCGTAGATGCTGTTATTGTGGCCGACCAACGCACGGATATCTATAATCCGAATGTCATTCGATCCAGCCTTGGCACAGTTTTTACTGAACAAATCGTCTCCGATACTTTTGAAAATATCGTTGCGTGGCTAGAGTTGCATGAAATTAAAACCTTTGCCGCAACACCAGACACGAGGTTGTTATTCACAGAAGCTAACTACAATGAGCCGACCGCCATCCTAATCGGCACCGAGCACGAAGGTTTGTCGGCGAAGTGGTTAGAAATAGCAAATCACAAAATAAAAATCCCCATGAAAGGGAAAATGGACTCTCTAAATGCCAGTGTGTCGGCTGGGATAGTGATTTATGAAGTGGTGCGACAGCGGGGTGTATAATAATAAAAATCCTATAAATCCATAACACTCCTCAAGATTAAGGGAATATTCTTTTTGAAATAACTTTTTACTTCTTTCCAGCTTGCCCTAAAGTTTAATTCCGGCATTGGATCATCTTCGGCATCATCGAAAAATACCATAGATTTTAAAATATGGTGATAGTCATGGGAGACAGATGGATATTGCACCTTCAATCGCTTGATTAGATTTTCTAATGTCTCGATGTTTTTTGCGCACCAGTAAAGGTCAAAAAAATCTCGTTTGCGTCCACGCTGGGAAATGGCAATTATTTTCATAACTGCGACATCTAAGGGTTGAATAATTTTTACGTTGCCGTAAGTTAATAATTTTTGTTTTGGAATGAAAAATGGGTAAGCGATAAAACTGACTTTTGCTTTGAATAATTCACCATAAATTGTATTTTTCTTGTTGATGGTTGTTTTCCAATCAGAATTATTTGCAAAATTATTCATGAGCTCATTATTGCTAAAATCTTTTAGGCTAGTAAAAAAATCCAAATCAACTGATTTGCGAACTCCAGTGTTCAATGCTAAAGCGGTACCGCCGGCTAAATACCAATTAGAATTTTTAAGCCATTTTTGTTCAGACAAAAAATCAAGTGCTTTTTTTGTTGCACGTGGCAATGTTTCGAAATGGAACTCTACTTGTTTTTTAACATTAGTTGCCATAAATTTTTAGTTTCCGGCATCAGGCATCTTGAATTTGAAACTATTTTTTTAATTAATTTTTTGTCATAAAAATTCCAAAGCCATTTTACCTCTTTGTCATTTCCAAAATCCAAGATACGCTCAATAATATATTGAGCATTTTTTTGAGTATCAATTTTGTTTGGGTTTGTGTCCCAAAATAATGTTTGTCTGAATTTCATGTATTTATTATATCAATAAAAACAAGAAAAGTCAATAAAAAATTTGACCAAAACAATCGGGCGGGGGTATAATATGAGTATAATAATTTAAAAATAGTTATGCTCAAACAATTAAATAAGCCATTAAAATTCGGAGTGATTGTAACATTCTCCGTTATTTTAACTCTTGGCTTCTCAATTTCCCTCCAATCACTCATAGCTGCCTGGACAGCTCCGATCTCTACTCCGCCAACTAACAACATTGCCGACTTTGTAGTTGGTGGCAAACTAGGTGTTGTCAGTAATACTTTAATAATGGGTAATCTGGCTGCTTCTGGCACCAAGATGGCTCTATTTGCTAATACTGCAACTGGTCAGGTTGGCGTAGGAATAATAGCACCAAATGCAAATACTACTCTTCAAATAAATCCCCAAACTTCAATGGAGGGAATAAGGATTATTTCAGCTGCTAACTATAGTCCTCTAAATATTCGAAACAACTCCGACACAAACGATCTTTTTAGAATTAATCAAAATGGTGATGTTTTAGCACGAGGTATGATTCAAACAACCGATGGAACAAGGACATTGAATCTATATCAGTATCTCGGCAATAATTTTGTTGATAGCAGTGGTGGCAAGCTATATATTCGTAACACTAATGGGGTTAATATTGCTGATAATGGTGGCAATGTTGGAATTGGCAAAGACGCTCCAATCGGCAAATTGGATATTCAATCAAACAGCGCAACAACTCCGTTAATCGTTTATGGCGGTGGAAATTTAGGGGTAGAGATTTTAAGAATATATAAAGCTGATAACACTGAAGTAATGAGAATTAACAGCGCTGGTAATGTGGGAATTGGAATAAATACGCCAACGCAAAAGTTAGACGTATCTGGAAATATAAGAGCTACTGATGTATGTACAGTTAGTGGAAAATGTTTAAGTGCTATGGCGTCTGGCGGAGGTAGTTGTTTTTGGAC
>Ga0209749_1001367_pt1 | contig 22204 bp, 20 predicted proteins | sample EPASupsiteSAE347_FD_187267 | JGI IMG/M metagenome (GOLD analysis project Ga0209749, IMG submission 187267) | Bioremediated contaminated groundwater from EPA Superfund site, New Mexico - Sample SAE3-47 (SPAdes) (version 2) | ecosystem: Environmental > Aquatic > Deep subsurface > Groundwater >...
AAATTTACATCAATCATCTTGATATGTCGATTATTTCTTTCAGGAAAATATCTGTACTTTTCCACTTCAGACTTCAAATCTGGTGTGGGCGCTAAAACCGGAAGGTTAAAGAAAGTTAAAGAAAGGTTCAAGAATTTATACGCAGAAAATGCGAATTTAACGAATAAAATGGCGGAAGTGCATGGGAATCGAATCCATGCTTCGTTTTGTAACTATTAGTTATTATTAATAGAATTACACACCTAAAAATCCTGGGGGAACTTTGGGGGAAACCGCCAATCAGGTTATATCGCCTGCCGACAAAACCTCTCGTCTCACATTGTCGCATCTTTAAATACTTGCCATCAGATCTATTCCATACATCGGTAAATAAACCGGCAAAAAATATTGCATAATATTCCGCCATCGTATAATATCTCCCGTAATTATGAATTATTAACAAGCCATTAACCGGCAAAAATATCGGCAATTGGAGGCAACAACATGCGCTCTCAAATCCACAAAATGACCCCGCTCCTGCCCGAAAAGGCGGACGAGCTTCAAGATCTTGCCCTGGATGTGATCCAGAAATCTGCCGCCCTCGGGAACCGTCAGCATCCTGTGACCCTTGACACGCTTCGAGAACTGCTAAGGATCATCAATAGCTACTATTCCAATCTGATTGAGGGGCATAACACCCATCCCCACGACATCGTCCGTGCCATGCAGAAAGATTACGATTCGGAACCGGCCAAGCGCAATCTTCAACTGGAGAGCGTTGCCCATATCACTGTTCAGCGGGATATAGAGAAAAAACTGCTGAGAGATTCGGCCGTAAACATTACGGGTGGGGAATTCCTCTGCAACATCCACCGTGAATTTTATCAGCAGTTGCCTGAGGAATTCCGAGTCGTGAAGAATCCGGAAACGGGTCGGGAAAGCCTGGTGATACCGGGAGAACTTCGCCAAGAATCCGTGAAGGTGGGATATCATCACCCGCCTGGGCATGATGCGCTTAAGATGTTTCTCGACCGGTTCGGTGAATTTTATGCGCCGGAGGGGCATCATGGTGCACTGAAACTCGTCTCGGCAGCGGCTGCCCACCATCGGCTGATGTGGATTCACCCCTTTCTTGACGGTAACGGCCGAGTGGCGCGTCTTTTTACCGAGGCGTATTTTCATCGCATCCCCGTTCGCGGTTTTGGACTCTGGTCAGTGAGCCGGGGACTGGCCCGCAGGAATGTCGATTACAAGTCTGCCCTTGCCTGGGCCGATGTTCTCCGCAGGAACGATCTGGACGGCAGGGGAAATCTATCGAATGAAGGACTCATTCATTTTTGTCGTTTCTTTCTGGAGGTGTGTCTCGACCAGGTAGAATATATGGGAGGTCTGTTGCGATTGCAGGAGTTGGTTGAACGGATCAGACGGTATGTGGAACTCCGCAGCTCCGGTATTATCCCCGGCCCGACAGGTGAGAAGGGACTGAGGGCTGAAGCGGCCCGCATGCTTCAGGAGATATTGGTGAGGGGCGAAGCGTCACGCGGATCGGTAATTGCGGCGTCGGGTCTGAAAGAGCGGACGGGAAGAAATCTCCTGGGACAACTGATTAAGGAGGGACTGCTCGTTTCGACCACACCGAAAGGTGATGTTCGACTGGGACTTCCGATTCATGTCGCGGGGTGGTTTTTCCCGGATCTATATCCCCCATTGTCGCGATGAAATTCTTCTAGGAGAAGTAAAAGGGGCTGCCGTTGTGAATGTCAACGAATTACTCGAAAAATATCAGGCCTTGTTTGCCGAGAACAAGGCGCTGAAGGAAGAGAACGAGATCCTCAAGGCGCGACTGGGAATCACTGCTCCACCGCAACCGACTCCGCCTCAAGTTCCTGAAAAGCAGGGGCCATTGGCTCTTGAGCCTCCGGAGTCGCCGCCGATTATCTCATTCCAACCTGACCCCGCAGAAAAAATCCGGCTGTTCATGTCGTTGTTCAAAGGGAGGGGGGACGTTTACGCCAAAAGATGGCAGAACCGGCAAGGCCGGGCGGGGTATGCACCGGTTTGCCGGAATGAATGGAAAGCAGGACTCTGCCGTAAAACGGCGATCAAATGCCTGGACTGCCCATATCAGTCACATGATCCCCTGGACGAGAAGGTTATCGAGGCGCATCTGCGGGGGAATATCGTTGCCGGCCTCTACCCCCTGTGCCGGGACGAGACATGCTATCTGCTGGCCATCGATTTCGACGATGACGGATGGCAAAAGGACTGCGCCGTGCTCAGGGAAGTCTGCAGCGCCTTCGGCGTTCCCTTGGCCTTGGAGCGCTCCCGTTCCGGAAATGGTGCACATGCATGGTTTTTCTTTGCAGAACCAATCCCGGCAATCCTGGCGCGAAGATTCGGTTCCGCCCTGCTGACCTGCGCCATGAACCGAAGGCATGAACTGACTTTCAAATCCTACGATCGCTTCTTCCCAAATCAGGACACCCTGCCGAAAGGGGGCTTTGGAAATCTAATTGCTCTTCCCCTCCAGAAGACGGCCCGGGAACAGGGCAACAGCGTCTTCGTGGATGAAAGCTTCATTCCCTATGATGACCAGTGGGGATTCTTGGCCCGCATCAGCAGATTGACCGAAGAAGAGATCGCGGGAGTAATCCCTCGATTTTGCCCCGGAAGTGAGTTGGGAACGCTCCGGAAGGACGATGAAGAAGCCGGGAAACCATGGGAAACGGTGCGAATGAAATGGTCCGGCAGTGATTTCCCGCAGAGTGTGCGGACAGTCAAAGCGAACATGCTTTACATAGAAAAGGCAGGGATTTCTCAGCGGGGATTGAACGCGCTCAAGCGACTGGCAGCTTTCAGAAATCCGGAATTTTTCAAGGCACAGGCAATGCGCCTGTCGACCTATGGAAAACCGCCGATCATTTCGTGCTCCGAGGAAACCCCGACATATCTATGCCTGCCCAGGGGGTGCGAAACGGACGTCATGGACCTGCTTGATGAGGCAGGCGTAAAGGCTGAATGGCTGGACCAAACCTGCGCAGGAAGGACCATCAATGTTGCATTCAACGGCAGCATGAGAGAAGAACAGATCCCCGCAGCGGAAGAGATGCTGAAGCACGACACCGGCGTCCTTTCGGCAACCACGGCGTTCGGAAAGACGGTTATCGCCGCGAAGCTCATCGCCGAGAGGAAAACCAACACGTTGATCCTGACGCACCGCAGGCAGTTACTTTTGCAGTGGACGGCAAAACTGTCTGAATTTCTGGAGATCGATGAAACGCTGCCCGTTTTGGAAGAAAAGAAGGGACGTAAAAGGAAGCAAAGCCTGATTGGTCAGATTGGAGCAGGCAAGTCCCGCCCAAGCGGCATTATTGACGTCGCTATTATGCAGTCTCTAAGCAGGGGTGACGAGGTCAAGGAACGGATCAAGCATTACGGTATGGTGATCGTCGATGAATGCCACCATGTTCCGGCGTTCAGTTTTGAACAGATCCTCAAGGGCGTTCATGCGAAAACCGTTTATGGTTTGACGGCCACCCCGACGCGGCAGGACGGCCATCATCCCATCATCTTCATGCATTGCGGGCCGATCCGGTACCGGGTGGACGCCCGGAAACAAGCGGAAAAGAGGCCTTTCGACCATTATGTTATTCCCCGGCTGACAAGCTTCAGAGCACCTCCGGAAGCAGAGGGGAAGGAATTATCGATTCAGCAACTCTACGCGGCCATTGCCTTGAATGAGCCAAGAAATGAGCGTATTGCCGGGGACGTCCTGCGATGCTTCCAAAATGGCGGCAACGCTCTCGTTCTCACGGAACGAACGGCGCATGTAGCCTTGTTGGCCGCAAAGTTGCGGGAGAGTATCCCCGATGTGATAACGCTTACTGGCGGCAAGGGGGCGAAAGAGACGCGGGAAGCGTTGGACAGAGTCTCCGCGTCACCCGCCGACAGACCGTTAACCCTAATCGCGACGGGCAGATACATCGGCGAGGGATTCGACGAACCCCGCCTGGACACACTCTTTCTGGCCATGCCTATTTCCTGGAAGGGAACGCTCCAGCAATACGCGGGTCGGCTCCACCGGCTCTATGAAAACAAGCGGGAGGTCCGAATCTATGACTACATCGACATCCATGTTCCCATGCTGGAGAAGATGTACCACAAGCGGCTGACTGGATACGCCGCGATCGGATACAAGGCAAGGGCGGAAAATGTTCCCGATGAATCCACGGACATCATCTTTGACAATACAACCTTTCTGCCGGTATACAAAAATGACCTACTGAACGCGGAGCGGGAGATCATGATCGTCAGTCCGTTCGTAACGAAAAGGCGCGTGTCGCAGATGCTGCCCTTCCTGAACGCTGCCCGGGACAGGAAGGTTAAGGCCATTGTCGTCACAAGACCGGCCGCCGACTTCAAAGAGAAGGACCGCCAGACCCTTGAAGAGGCCTTGGCGTTGCTGATTGCCGCAGGTGTCCATGTGATATTCAAATCCTATATTCATCAAAAATTTGCGATCTGCGATCAGAAAATCATCTGGTACGGAAGCATCAATCTGTTGAGCTTCGGCCGTTCTGAAGAGAGCATCATGCGGCTTGAAAACCCAAACATTGCCGACGAATTGCTCGGAAGCATACAGAAATGAACCGTCTGATTCCAGGAACAAAACGCCGCATTCTGGAGAGGAAAGTTATCCCCCTGGGGGAAGTCCGGGGGAACTTTGGGGGAAACTTTAAATTGGCGTTGCCCATAGTTTTCATACCTCAAATCGCCAATGCCCCTCGCCTTTGCACGCAGCCGCTTGTGGGCCTCGGAGGCCAGCCAGTATTTCACTCTTGTATTGCCGGTTTAAAAATATCCATATACGAAGAGCATAGGTCAACTAAAGTAAGCATATTCAAACTTCTCCTTGACAATAGTTTAGAAATATGGCTTTTTGACGTCCATGGGTACTGAAAATAAGACAAAAATAAACCGCCTCATAAATCAGTGGACGACCGGCGCCCCCAGCGCTACTTCCTACCTGGTTGCTTCCGGATTTGGTCGGGATCTGCTCGTAAAATACAAGAATAGCGGCTGGTTGGAGCCGTTCGGGCGGGGCGCTTACATACGCTCCGGGGACAAGGTGGACTGGCCGGGTGCTCTTTTTACGCTTCAAACGCAATTGGGCCTTCCTGTCCATGCCGGGGGGAAAACGGCCCTGGAGCGGAAAGGATATGCCCACTACCTGCCGGCGAGGCAAATGAGGGTCTTCCTGTATGGTCCGCGTGGCCTTGCCCTGCCGGCTTGGTTTACGGGGGATCGTTTCGGCGTCGAATTTGTCGTGACACGAACGAATCTCTTTCCACCGGAAAGCCATGAGGGATTTTCCGAATTCAAGGAGAAGGACTTTTCCGTGCGGATATCGGCGCCGGAACGGGCGATGATGGAGATGCTTCATTTGGTGCCCCGGAAAGTCGGGTTCGACGAGGCCCGGTTGGTCATGGGAAACCTCGTTACGTTGAGGCCGGAAGTTGTTCAGGAATTGCTGGCGGCGTGCCGCTCGGTCAAAGTGAAAAGGCTCTTTCTTTACATGGCCGAGAGCCAGGAACACGAATGGCTCTCTAAGGTGGATTTGTCGAAAGTCGATCTCGGGAAGGGAAAACGGATGATCGTCTCGCATGGCCGGTATGACCCAAAATATCGTATCACCGTCCCCGTTGATCGAGAAGGAATGACGCATGATCGATAACGTATACTTCAGACAAGCCGAACTGCTCCTGCGGGTTCTGCCGTTGGTCGATCGGGAGGCCGTCTTTGCCCTGAAGGGCGGGACGGCCATCAATTTTTTCGTCAGGGATCTTCCGCGTGTTTCTGTCGATATCGACCTTGTCTATCTTCCCATCGGCGAGCGCGATTTGTCGCTTCGCGAGATCAGCGACGCCCTGGTCCGGATCTCCCGGAATGTCGAGAATCGAATTCCGGGGGCGAAGATTTTTCCCAAGAAGATCAAGGGGACCGATCTTTGGAGCGGATGTTCAGTTCAACGAGAGAATGCGACGATCAAGATCGAGCCGAATCCGGTCATGCGCGGCTCGCTCTTTCCCCCGGAACGCAGGACCCTGTCCCCCAAGGCTCGGAGCGTATTTGAACTTTCCGTGGAGTGTCGAACACTTTCGGAAAATGAGCTTTACGCAGGAAAGATCTGCGCGGCCCTGGATCGCCAGCACCCACGGGATCTTTTCGATGTCATGATGCTTCTCAGAGAGAGAACTTTCAACGACGCCATGCGAAAGGCGTTTATCGTTTACCTGATTAGCCATGACCGGCCGATGGTAGAGGTTCTCGATCCGGGACTCTCCAATATCCGACCCGTCTTCGAAACCGAATTTCAAGATATGGCTTCGGAAGAAGCGACTTGCGAGGATCTGGAGAAGACCAGAGAAACCCTGGTTTCCACGATTGCGAGAGAACTGACCCTTCAGGAAAGACAATTCATCGTTTCGGTCAAGGAGGGGATGCCGCAATGGGACCTGATCGGCCTGGAAGGGGTCCAAAACCTGCCCGCCGTCCAATGGAAGCTCTTGAATATCGGTCGGATGGCTCCGGCCAAGCATCAGCAAGCCATTCGTAAATTGAGAGATTACCTGGACGTATAGAAGGCCGTTTGTTGTGTGTCTTTACTCGCGCTGAAAAAAGGTTGGCGCTGGCATGAAGCCGGCGGGCACTACCCGGAAAACTTCGCCCGGGAGTCTGAAAGTTATCTGTTGATATGTAAAAGTACGCATCAACCGGATGAAACGGAAATAGTAAATCAGTTTAACAATTTATAATCTTTCTGCCGCAAATCTTCTATTCACAAATCCTGCCTCTTGCCGAGTACCATCCCAAGTATTATCTCCCAACCCCAGAGACTAACCTGCCGGTTTTTTGTCGGAAATAATCTCATCATTACGTCAAACATAAAGATTCTCTGTCTATAGCGTCTATAAGCGCCCGCCTTCTTTGATTTTTCCCACCTGTAGCCTTTACCATCGGCCCTAAAATTTGACCCCGCCGTGACGGGGCTGGAAGGGGGCATGATGATGGAAAAGACAGGAAAAGCATCGAGCGACAAGGCCAAATGGACGGTCATGGTCTATATGGCCGGGGACAACAATCTCGATGGGGCGGCCCTCCGAGATATTGAGGAGATGGCCCAGGCGGGATCCACGAAGGATGTCAACGTCCTGGTCCAACTTGACCGCCTGGAGGATAAGAAGACCCGGCGCTTCCGGATCACCAAGGGCGGTGGGTATGACCGGGACTGCCTGGAGACCTTTGGGGAGACGAACACCGGCGATCCGAAGGTTTTGGATGATTTCCTCAGCTGGTCCATGGAAAGATACCCCGCCGAGCGGTATTTCCTGATCCTCTGGAACCACGGCAGCGGTTGGTGGGAAGAGGCCAGGAGCAGGGCAATGGCCCCCAATTCGTCGGATGTCAAATCCCGCCGATCCGGTCCCCGCGTTTCTCTTTTCCGCCACAACCCTGACGCCCCCGGACATTCCACTCACCGTAGCATCTGCTATGACGACACCTCCGGCGGCGACGCCCTGGACAACCGGGAACTGAAAGAGGTCCTTGCCCGCGCCTGCACCGCCATCGGCAAGAAGATTGACATCCTCGGTATGGATGCCTGCCTCATGACGATGGTGGAGATAGCCTGGCAGCTCCGGGATTCCGTGGAGATCCTCGTCGGCTCCGAGATCGAGGAGCCCAACGATGGCTGGCCCTATACCGAGATCATCAAATTCCTCACGGAGAAGCCGAAAAGCAAGCCCCATATTGTCGCAAAGGAGGTCGTCAAGCAATATATCACCTCCTACCGGGACCAGGGCGAGACCGTCACCCAGTCGGCAATAAATGCGGCCTCTACCCTCGAGATCATCCAGACACTTATTCCCCTGGCGGCAGAACTTCTGTCCGATCTTCCGGGAAACCGGAAACTGATCCAGTGGGCCTGGGAGAAAGCACCAAAGTTTTACGACGACAATTACCTGGATCTGTACGCCTTCGCCCGGAAACTCCGGAGCAAGGACCGGGGCAGGATCAGGGAGAAGGCCGACGCCCTCATCGCCGCGCTCAAGACCGGCAAGACGAAAGCCCTCCTCTGTCAGGGGAAGTTGGGGAAGGAAGTAGCGGGGACGAAGGGGCTCTCCATCTACTTCCCCGCCGAAAACATCAACCCGGCTTATCGGCGCCTGGACTTTGCGATCGATTGTCAATGGGCAATCTTTCTGGAGCGGTATCTGGAATGAACGCCGACGACCGCTGGGACAGCCTGATCCAGTATTGGGCAGGGAAGATCTGGCCGGAGTCGGACTGGAAACTCATCAAATGCCAGATCCACCAGGAGAGCGCCTTCAACCCGAAGGCCCTTTCCTCCTGCGGGGCCATCGGCCTGATGCAGATCATGCCGGCGACGGGTCAGTATCTCGGCGTTCCCCGGGATAAGCTCTGCGACCCCGAAACCAACCTCAAAACTGGGATTACCTATCTGAAGCGCCAGTATGATCGTTTTCCGGAGATCCCAGAACACCGGGAGCGCCTCAAATTCGCTCTGGCCTCCTACAACGGCGGCCGGGGATACATCAACCGGGCCATCGCCTTGGCCAGAAAGGAAGACGCCCCCTGGCAGACCTGGGACGGGGCGAAATATTATCTCGCTTCCGTAAACTGCACCGTCGGTGGCAAGCATCCTGACCATTGCCAGATCATAAACTACGTGGACTCGATCTGGGTAGATTACACGAAAGAAACGGCACAGGCAGACCCTATCATGACGAAACACGATCAGCCCCATGCTGCTTGCTCTCCATATCGGTGAGCGCAATGGTCATGGTTGCGGAGGTAAAGAAAATATTATCCCCGTTCCTTTCCGGTGAGGCGAGGTACGGCATTCTCAAACGAAAGGAGGTGAAAGCAAATGACGAAGAAGGGAAGATTTGTTGGCGCGAAGAAGCAGGAACTTGTTGACGCTGTCGCTGCGAAGGCAGACATCACGAAGGAAAATGCCCAGACGGCAATCAAGTCCGTCCAGGATTGCATCCTTGATCTTCTGGAGCGGAGCGGGAGAATGCAGCTCGCGAAGTTCGGGATCTTCAAGATGAGCAAGACCAAGGCGCGTCAGGGCCGTAATCCAGCGACGGGTCAGCCCATCACGATCCCGGCAGGCTATCGGATCGGCTTCAAGGTCTCCAAGACCTGGAAGGACGGCATGATGCTGCGGAAACGGGCGCAGGAACAGAAGACGGCCAAGCATGCGGCGCACGATGCCCGGGCAGCCAAGCCCGCTGCAAAAGCACCGGCGAAACCGGCGGTCAAGAAGAACTGGAAAAAACGTTAATGAAAGAGAAAACAATGAATGCCTTAACCAGGACGAAAGACCGCCACAGTGCCGGCATTAAAACCAGCTAAGCCGACGCCGGTATGCAAGGTCCTCTTTTCCCCGAAGGCGGGCATCTCCAAGGAACTATCCAGGATGACGCAGGCGGCTGCGAAGGAAATCTCCGTGGCCGCCTACGCCTTCTCCTCAAAGTATCTGGGCAATGCCCTGGTCAATGCCATGAAACGGGGCGTTAAGGTCCGCCTGATCCTGGACAAGGACATTGCCGGGAAGTCCTACTCCCTCGATGAATGGCTGATCGAAAACGGTATCGACGTCCGCTTCATCAAGCTCAAAAGCGGATGTATGCACCACAAGTTCCTGATCGTTGACCGCGCCCGCCTCATGACCGGCAGCTACAATTTCACCAATGATTCGGAGTTTCACAACCATGAGGCCACCATATTCATCGACGCCACTGCCGCTACTACCACCACTGTCCCTGTGACCGCTGCCCTCGTCAACGACTTCATCGCCGAATTTGACCGCCTCTGGTCCATCGCTTCAACTCCAAGCCCTAAAGCGGCTGATTCTCACCGGCGCAGAGTGCAGCCGGCACATCGACGCATCCCCCGACTTTTTGGGGGAAAGGGGTAGGGGATAGGGGGAACAAACTTTTCATTTTTATGCTGAATTTGAGGCAATTTTCACCAAAAGCCCGTAAATTAAGAGGTTATTTCATGGTTCATGTCATCCCCAAAAGCGGTTTTGCCAGGACATACCTGATCGAAGAAGACAACGGCATCGTGGCTGTCGATGTGGGCAGCGTCGGTGCCGCTCTGGAGATCGAGGTTTATTGCACCCAGGTTCTCAGGAAATCCCTCCATGACATCCGGTTTATCGTTGCCACCCATTTCCATATCGATCACATTGGCGGGATAGGGACCCTGCTGCGGAAATGCTCCTCGGAAACGCGGGTTCTGTTTCACCCCTTTGTAAAAGAGTATCTGGTCGGGAGACGTGAACTGTCGCCCATGAAGAATTGGATGAACGGCCTGATTCCCACCGTGATTGCCAGTTGTTCAGGCATCAGGAAGCTGTCCCACGTTGCCTTTGAAACGCTGGCCGGTGTTCCTCTTTCGGCTGTGAAAGATCGCTGCTGCCCCCTCTATGAAGCAAGTATCCGCTATTTCGATACCGGGCGTCTGCCCCGTTATCGGATCGGTTTCGGCGATTGGGAAATCATTGCCACGCCCGGCCATACAGAAGATTCCGTTTCGTTTTACAGCGACGCCACGAAGGAACTGATCTGCGGCGACCTGATCATCGGCCGAAAAGATGGTACCGGTTGCCTGAATCGCTTCTGCTGGGATGAGGGTCTGATCCAAAAAACTTTCAAGATGCCCAATGAAATCATCTGCCCCCGGATCATCTATCCAGGACATGGTGAAATCATTTTAGATGAAGAGAACGCCTTCCGAAAAGTGGGGACGTTTTCTGAATCATACTGACTATCTTGCCAAGGCATCATTGAATTGAGATCCGCAGCCGCAGATCTGGATGCGGATACGAAAGGAGGAACAATTACATGGGCAATCTCCCCAAATTTGAACTGATCAAGCACATCGCTCTCTCACCAGGCATGAAGCTGATCGTCATGTCCGATATGCACCGGGGAGACGGCTCTGGCGCCGACGACTTTGCCCAGAACTCACTGATCTACCGCTGCGCCCTGGATTATTATCTCGAAAACGGCTTCACTTACATCGAGCTGGGCGATGCCGAAGAACTCTGGGAAAACGAAAACTTCGACCAGATCTACATTACCCACACGCCAGTCTACGAACTCCTGGCGAAATTCCATGACCCTGATCCCGAAAAGACCCGCTACCTAAAGGTCTGGGGTAATCACGACCTTTACTGGAAGAACCATCAGGACATCTACCAGTCCCTATTTCCGGGGATTCAGATCTACGAGGCCATCTTCCTGAACGACTCCATTCTCATGATCCACGGTCATCAGGCCGACCCGATGTGCAGCGGTCCCATCGCCGCCGTAAGCCAGTTCTTCGTCAACCACATCTGGGCGGACATGCAACGGAGCGGCGTGAAAGACCCCACCCGCGCCGCCACGAATCCCGGCCTCTGTAATGAAGTTGACGAACGCCTCCATAAATGGGCCGCCCGCAACGACCATGGCATCACCGCCATCATCGCCGGCCACACCCACCGGGCAGTATTCGAGAACCTATCTGTAACGGAGCTCCGCTACCTCGACTGCAAGGTTAAAACAGAGCACCTCCAGATCACGCACAAAGCCGACCGGTGCTACTATAACACCGGATCTTGTGTGCATCCAAGCAGCATTATGGGTTTGGAGGTTTATTTTGAAGCCGGGATTCAATGCTCATTGGTCGAGTGGAGATATGCCACGGATGGCGGCATAGTAGCCGTGAAAAGAGATCTCCTGAATAAATAAGTCTCCTGTCATTGATCGCGACATTCATCAAGATTATCTCTGACACTATAGAAAAAGCTTGTAAAGTGGTGTCAAATATGTCAACGTACCCTAAATGAAAAATACCCGACCGATTTCATGGATTACGGCCGCGCGGAAGGACTTCGAGGAATTTCCCGAGGCTGTGCAGCATGACATGCTGACCGCGCTCACGGTTGCCGCTGAGGGTGAAAAATCGGACAACGCCAAACCGTTCAGGGGCATTGACGGCGGCGTGTTTGAAATCGCGCTTCGTCATCGTGGGGACGCCTTTCGTGTTACTTATGCCGTGAAAATTGGTACGGATATTTGGGTAATTCATGCATTTCAAAAGAAATCGAAGACAGGGATCAAAACGCCACAAATGGAGATCGATCTCATTCGCGAACGCTTAAAGCAGTTGAAGGAGGCCCTGAAATGAGCGAGAAAATTGAATTAATCCGTGGCAGCGGTAATGTGTTTTCTGACTTTGGCCGCCCAAATGCCGGCTTGGAGCAAGCCCGCGCCATTCTTGCGGCAGAGATCATCCGTGCGCTAGACGCGCGGTGCCTATCGACGCGTGAAGCCGAAAGACTTACGGGGGTAGGGCATTCGGAATTTTCCCGCATCCGCAACGCGAAAATTGCTCGCTTCAGCCTTGACAGGATGATAGCGATTCTCGGGAAGCTCGATGAAGACGTTGAAGTGAACATAACCTTCCAGACGCGTCGATCAGTCACGCAAGATATGCCGCATATTTGATGGTAGATTCAGCATTTCAATGATTTTGAAAACGGTGTTGTTGAAAGTCCTGGTTTGAAGCTCGTCGAATGGGTTCATCCCCCCAAAGCACTATCTGGCGGGCAATACCGACCATTGCACTTTTCAAAACATAACACTCAGCCTTCCGGGGTTATACTCGTTTCAATTCCTGTATCCCCTGCAATGCTATCATTGCCCTCATTTGGTTTTTTAACAATGCTGGGGATAAATTTAGCGTGCGTTTTTTCCAGATATGCCTTTGCGCTATCATGATCAGCTTCGTAAGCCAGTTGCTCATTAACGAAGCGCAAGCGCGCCCTCGCATCGTTGATCACGTCAGCCCACGGTCTGGCCCATACTGTAATGTTGAGTTCTGCGTCATCATACACCTTTCCTTTTGGCCAGTTTCGCTGGTTCGCCTTTCGCTTTGCGAAATCATCAAGTTCGTTGGATATAGCGATAAAAGTCCATCGGGCGGGCACGCCGAGGAAGCGTTCATCATTGGCGACTGCCATTGCGTAGCTTTCAATTTGACGAAGAACCTCGGAATTGATTTTTTGCGAGGGCCGTTTGAGTTCGACAATTAGGTAGTCGTATTCTCCTGTGCGCGGTTGAATCACTTTATGCAGCATAAGATCTATTCGCCCTGTTTTATCTTCACCAACTTTGACCGGCGCAGGATCATCTTCACGTTTACCAAGTTTGTCTAAATGCTTTTTGAGGACTTCTTCGAGTTTCTGTTCACTTCCTGCGAGGCCAAATTCCTCGTGGAAAATCCATGCCTCCTTTTCTAGTATTCGATGTAGCTGATCCCGTTCGAGCAGCAGCTTTTTTGATTCTTTGTCAAATAGTAGTGCTTCCAGCCCAACAAGGAAATCCAGTCGGTTGGTAACAATTTTAGCAGTACTGATGATTGAAGAAAGCGGTGTCTTCCGTAGCAGTGTCGCGAGATCATCTTGTGCATCTTTTTTCAGACCCAGAACTTCTCCAATGATCTCTTGCACTGACTCTGGATTTTCACGAATTGCTTGCGCGAGAAGGCGAAAGGTAAATTTCCTGGATTTAACATCAGCATCCTCGAAAGATGGCAAGTAACTTTGAACATTGACCGCTAAAATATCGAATACTTGGCGCTCTGCTACTTCGACGGGATCGAGGACCGGCTTGTCCGCATAGGGATAAATGAGATCCTTCTTCCATTGTTCAATGACCTTGCTCTGTCCCTCGAGTTGGCGGTTACGAAAATGCTCTTTGACTTTATTTTTGGCGATCTCGACTATATTTTGTACATCGAAATTCAGCTCTGCAATACTAAGCTGGTTCAAGCGATCCAGTTCGCGGAAATGATCCGATTTGATATAGGTAGTGAAATTGAAGCCCGGAGCTCGTATCTTCTGGACATTCTGCAGTTCATGGAGAGAGATCCCACTTGCATCACACAAATGAAATACGCGATCTGTAGGAATATTCCATTCGATGATTGAAACTGCTACGGTGGTTTTCCGTCCGTCGGCGAGTTCTATGCTTCCCAAATTATACTCGGCGCAGTGGCTTTGGACACTCTTGGGATCAATGCTAAGTCCGTTGTATTCGAGCAGCAAACCAGGGTACTCCGTAAGATATGCTGCAAAGATTTTCGCAAATTCTAAAGGTGCCGCCTCATCATACAAGGAACGAAAATCGCGCCTAAGATTGTAAATAGAGACCTCCGTTCCAATCGATCTATCGTTTGTCTCAACGGGATCGGAAATTTCAAAATCATCAAGAGCCCGCAGGCTGCCCATGATTCTATAAGAGTATACTTTACCATTATTTTGATAAGTCGTGTTCCATTCGATTTGATCTCCAAGTGCGAAAACCTTAAACCGACCTTTGCCACTCTTGCCATGAAGAGACCGCCCATTTTGGTGATGCTTGGTCTTTTTCCACGAATCACCGAGGCTTCCGAAAAAAGCCTCTACCTTAGAATGATCGATGCCGTAGCCATCATCGAAGACGCGAATCGCTTGGAATCCTTCTATGTCGTTAAACTCAAGGACAACTTTGACGTGGTCGGCATCCGCATCGAATCCGTTCCAGACAAGCTCTGCTAGGGCAGTCAGCGGTCGGGTGGCCGTCAAGGATTCGAGAAAATCTCGTTTAGCGATTACATGAACTTTGGTCATGATTCATTCCTTTCCATCCATTAATCTCGAGCTACAGCGGCAGCCAAAGGTGTGATATCGATATCGGGCAAGCGTGGCCACGGTTTTCCGGCCACTCAAACTCCCTTTTGTGATTTGAACGGTAAATTGCATATTCATCCATATCAAAATGGTTTATGGTCTTCAATGCGGCAATCTTTTTTTCATTATCAAGAACAGATGCGAACATTTGGTATGAATAAAGATCCTTTATATACCCGACCATTAGTGCATCTTGCATGGCCCAGGCATAGTCCCCATTGACAAATCGTGTCAGTCCCTTATTACAATAGTGAGACAAAATGGAATGTTTACCGTCAACGGGTTTACATTCCACAAAGAGCCCATCCTGGTCGCTGAGAATCGAATATTGATCCCGTTTTAGATCGAAGAAAATATCCGGCATTTTGTCGGGATGCTTTTTGTCCACGTTCGTAATTTTTGGTTCACGAACCACCTTGCCGAACCGTGCACAGTCGAATCCATCAACTTCCCCGCTTTTTCGTAAACGATTTTCAATGATTTCCGCGAGCACCTGGGTAATGGTATCTTCATCTGCTGCGTTTAAGAGGAAGTTGGCAGGTGGTTTATCTGCGAGCAACTGCCATGCCTGTTGGATTACCTTGCAAAGGAGTAGGATCGTACGCTGCGGGATTGGTGGGTGCGGTAATGTGAACTCTATACCGTGGGTAAAGAAGCCGATGGCCATCAGCTTCTCCCCAGGGGAAAGACATCAAGGTAATAGCGCAAAATGTCCAATGCGCACAGCCGGGCGCGGCTCAATGTCCAATAACGGTATTGGCCAATAATTCCAACAAGCAGACGTCCCACTTCGTGAACGATGACCCTGCTACAGCCTGTTTTGTTGGCTTCTTCAGTGATTTGAGAAATTAGTTCTTTCACCGCCGCTTGTGTCAGACATGTTGTCGTGGAGGATGAAGAAATAGTAAAAAAATGCCATGGCGATTGAAATTCCTGTTTCGCAAACTCAATCCCATCAATTGCTACCGTTTCATCTGTTACGGAGAAAGACGGTGCGAGCATTCGGTGAAGTTCAGCATAGAAAGCATTGCGATCCTTTTTTGCCGGGGCATTGTTGGCTCGATCACGCGCTTTTTTATAGGGCGGGGCTACTTCCAGTGTGTCTTTTATAACCTGTCGATCATATTTATCCAACCCATAGAGATCAAAAATGAAGTCGTTGATTTCTTCCCATGGTTTGCTGGCTGCGGTTTCAAGCTGAAGAGACAATTGTATTGCCTGTTGACGTTGACTTTCTGGAAAGAGATCGATTGCCGGGAATGGGAAATTCTCAAGGTTCCCCTTTAGAAAAGTTCTCCGCTCCGCACCCATCCTCGAACTTGTCATCAACACGTGATACCTGAACAGATCTGCATGAGTAATAAGATGAAGAAGTGCAATGGCCATATCTGGCTCTTTACTGCCGTGAGCAGAAAAGCCATAATAGCTTTTATTGAAAACCACTGGCGTTTTCAGTACCCATGATTTAGGCGAAAATCTGGAATTTCCCGGTGATTCCGGTACAATAAGCATTGGCGGTGTGTACAGTTTAGCGTTCCGTGGCCTGAGTGCAGTCGAATATGGGAAATTGTGTAGCAAAGACATATCAACCGAAAACTCATCATTGGATGGTGGCGTAAAATCGAGCAAATCATTCATAAAAGCAGCATTCTTCTGAATCTGTTCGGGTGACAAATCATATCCTCTCCCAGAGTACAGACCATTACTTTCCCAATAAGATTGGACAGTCGGCCACCCTAGTTTATTAAGTTTGCGAACCACTTCCAAATCAAGAGTAGTCCCTACAGCCAGCGTTTTAAGTAACCAAGAATTTATCACTATCTCGGAAGTAGCCACCGGTTGGGCGGACTGATAATCAATACGGAGCCTTCCTTTATCATTCAGCCGTTTTTCAAAATGGGGAGTAACAAAATTAAAATGGTGGTCTGCGGAAGGCACTCGATTGCGTGCGAAAAAGAGCATGAAAGGTTGATTCATGCTCGGCCATACCTCTGTGTCCGACAGGTTTGATCCATTGAGTATTCCTGTAATGTCAAGCCCATGAAGTACGGCACTAAATGCAAGGGTCCCAGCGGTTGTTTGTTTGAGAAATATCCTTCCGGGTAGCGCCAGGGCGATAATACCTTCCGGCTTTGCCCATTGGGTCGCTTGCCATAAAAACGGCAGGTCCGGATTGTTGTCAGGATTATGATACGTTTGGGCAATTTCTGCGAGTCCGCGATCTGTCAAGATCTGGCGAATCAGTGCGGTGAATGCTTTATTATATGCCTTGATTTTTTTCTTGCTTTTCTCGTCATCACCCTTATCACCCTTCAGGCGACTCCAGGGTGGATTGCCGATGACCATATCAAAACGGCCATTGAAGTCTTTGGAAAGATCTGGTCGCAAGCTACCCATGACAAAGCCCTTGGCTTCTCGCTCTTCAGCCCGCCTGTGATTATGTAGCACTACATCCTGAAGCGGTTTAGGAAACTTCAGACTCTTGGGAGGCCGGGGAGATCCATTCAGTTCAATGGCGGTGATGTAAAGCGACAATGCTGCCAAGCGTAGTGCAGACTCACTGACATCGAACCCGCAGAGTTGCTTGTAGAGGATAGACTGGATCGTCCTGGTGTCCGGTCTTTTCCTGTCGTGTTCCCAGCGTGCGGCAACAAGCTTTCTGAATGCTAAAACAAGGAAAATTCCTGCCCCGCAACTTGCATCAAGAATTTGAGCATCTTTCCTATTGGCGACACCTTCAAATGCGTCATCCACAAGGTAGCGTGCAATGTTCTTTGGTGTATAATGCACACTTGTCTGCTTGGACTGCTGAGAATCCCACACCTTACTGAAATTCTCATATACCTGACTGAGCACGCCGATGGGGATATGGGCGAAATCAAGATCTCCCCAATCGATCTGAACTTGAAATGTCCCATGGCCTATATACTTCCATCCCTCCAGAATGGCTTGCAGATGGTGAAATAATTCTCCACCTGTCAGTGTATCAGCTTGGGTGAATACCTCCGTATAATCGCTTGAAAGGGGTAGCATGTCGCCATTGAAGGTTTCGTCAAGCCAGCGGCATGTTGCTACGGCATTCGTAACATTAGAGAAGCAGGCTCCGGCCGATCCTGCTTGCGGACACAAAGAATCAAGCTCGCTCAGCCGGATTATTTTACGATCCCATAGGAAGCGAAAAAACAATGCCCGACCGAGGAATGAGAGAACGTCCAGAGGGTTGAGGCCGTACGTTCCTATAAGTGTCTCTGATGAGTGAGTCATCAGCTCATTTATTTTCTCGAATACATAATCAGAATCTTCAGGCTGGCCATCCAGGGTAAAAACGCCACTTACGACACTCTGAAAGAATAGCGGAGCTCCGGAAGACTCCTGCTTGATTGTCTTTTTATATCCGCTTTTCAAAATGGAACGGTCCAGATTTATGGGATATACATTCAGCTCACCTGGGCTCAATACTCCAAGATATGCTCTTTCACCCCGGTTAGCCAGAAGGCACTGTAAATCCAACATTTGTTCGGCGTTAAAATTCCGTATCTGATTGTCCGATACAATATAAAGAAGAGGCCTGGCTTGGAATTCGGCTACCGCATCAACCTTAGGCCCTCCATTGCTGGATACCTTCAACAGATCAAGGTAGTCCAGATGCCTGGAAGTCTGCTCGCCGCCAAGAAGCACGACATCATGACATCCAAAGGTTTTGACTGTGTTAATAATATTCATGAGCATCACCGATTATTCACGGTTCGGATAATTCCCCGGTAGTGTCCAAGGATATGAACAAGATCGATTTTCTCCATATCATATTTGAGGTCTTCAAAAGCAGGATTGTCGGATTTAAGTACGAGTGCCTCTGTTGACAAATAGACCCGCTTCAAGGTAGCTTCTTGATCAACAAGAACAGCAGCTATTTCCCCATTCTCGACCATATTTCTTCGCAGTATAACAGCAATGTCACCATTTCTGATTCCCGCTCCTGTCATACTGTCACCACGCACATGGAGCGCAAAAAGCTCACCATCGCCAAACAAAGAAGGTGGAATGGGCAGACGATCTTCAAAATTATGTTCTGCCCATATCGGGACTCCCGCCGCAATGTTACCGAGTAATGGGATAGAGGTTTCCTGCTGCCGGACAACTGGTCCAGGTACCGACGCCAACTGGATACCACGTGCTTTTCCGAAATTCAGGTGGATATATCCCTTTTTTTCGATCAGCGCAAGGTGACTTCGCACGGCATTAAGGCTGCCATACTTGAAGTGGTTACATATTTCCGCCTGCGTCGGCGGGTAACCATTTTTCATCTGCCATGCACCAATAAAGTCATAAATCTCAGATTGTTTGTCTGTCAGGTTCTTCACACCGGCCCCGCTCGATCAATAAATACTGTTTTTATAAGCACTGCTATAATATACAGTATCATGAAAAAGCAAGACATAAATTTTATCGATCCATTTTTTCCTACAGACAGCGTCCAGCATCCCGTTGAGTGTCTCCTCAACCGTGCTCCGCACCAACGCCCCAAGATGATCTCTGATCGCCCCTTCATTTATTTGTATGACTTTTTCCCGTTCCTGTGTACAATCTCTCCCCACGGCAGTTGCCTCCTTTCTAAATTTGAACAACGTTTGGTCACGAAGTTCTTATCTCGAAAGGGCACTGCCGTGCTACTCAAAAAAGCGAAAGATATTTTACGTTATCCGTCAAAGGGCTACATCCCACCCATGAGCATTACCGGTTTGGAAATAATTTTTGACGACGAAATTCAACTCAGGCTGATTGAGCGGCGCTGCGCCGCAGGAGGGGAATGTGATGGCTGTCAAAAGGGCCGTGGTTGCTTAGTAAAGATTAATTAATCGATAGTAGTTCTCATGCCAAGACATGAGCTATTAATTGCATCATCTCTTTTTTAATTAGAACATCATCAACAAAATTTTTTCGAGCACTGTCAACATTTATGACTTTTGCTTGGTGACTAATTTTTTTCACTTCACGCTCTACGGCCTTATTCAAAGAATCAAGAAATTCTATGTCAATATATTCTTCAACCGCCCGTCCTCTCTCACGGATTCGGTCAAATTCTGTTTCCGCATCGCATTGTAAGTGAATAATTAGAGTCGGCGGTGGAAGGTCTTTCTTTATTTCCTTATAAACCGTTACGAATGTATTGAGTTGAGATCCCTTAAGGCCAATTTCAGCATAGGCAATATCCAACAGAAATGAATAATCGCAGACATATTTTTTGCATGCCGGATTCAATTTTTTTATCTGATGGTAGTGTTGAAGCATGAAACATATCTCTGTTTCAAAATTATATTTGACTGGCTCTGTATAAAAAGCTTCCCAAAAAGGGTTGGATTGGAAACTTTCGTATATTGGATCAAAGCCAATATGGCTTAGAAGAGAGGCAAAAGTGGTCTTACCAGAAGCGATGCCTCCACAGATTTCAATACGTGTGAAATACGGGTTATTTCCGTTTGCCATCTGTGTGGTTTATTTGCTTATCTTTATTTATTTTATTAACTTTCTTCTCTAAAATTTCGATTCTTGCTTTCAAATCATGGTTAGTATCATTAATTATTTTAGAATTTGTATCAAAAATCGCCAAAACTTGTGGAACCGTCATAATAACGGCAATTAACGCTAACGTTATAGTTACTATGGTTACCCAGAAATTTAGATCAACTCTTTTTCTCGCCTCCTCTGCATTGTTGGAAGCTTTTACTGCATTTGTTAATGATTCTTTGGCATTTTTTTCAGAATTAATAATAACTTCGGGTATTGAACTTCTTATATTCCTACCAAATGCTGCCTTTCCGAAATAGTATTGGGCGTCTTTATTCTTTTTACTATCTGGAAATGGGACATATTGCCCTTGCCTAGGAAAAGAATCAGTTATTGATTTCCACTCGTCAATTAAATTCAGTTTTGTAAATTCAACCCAAATGAACCCTTCACCTCCTTGAAGTGTGTAATTATTTGATGTTAAATTATGCAATGGTATAAGAAGCTTACCTTCAAATCCTGGGTCAATTAACGGGCCTGTTCCAAGAAGTAATCCTCGGTGTACATGCGTAATCCTCAAATTGAAACGTAAAGCAATATAATCCGGGATTAGGAAATGGGTATTAAGATTAATGAAAGCAATAGAATTTTTTGGAAGTTCAAAGGTCATTCCTGTGCCAATATTCTGCGAGCAGTCTTTATTTTCTCCATCCCAATAGAAAATCTTTCCCTCTAATGGTATCTCATATGAAGCAGATTTTAGATTATTGATATCGAAAGGACAGATCATGCCAGTTGCAGCAACATAATCATTTATATCGGCTGAGGTAAGTAAGGCTGGAGAGATTGACGGAAAAGGATCCTTGGACTTATAAGGAGTGAACTTTCTTTCTGCCTCCTCTTTAGTCTTAGCAAAGGTAATTTTATTGGTTTCTTCAAGATTATTACTCATGCCAATCCCACCTTTCTTTTATAATCACTCCTCATAACAATACTTGAAGGCCCAAATCCCAGGTGATCAATTTTTCTTTTTATTAAATATTCTATTTCATCGATCACTTTCGATGACTTATTTGTAAGTGCGTTTGAGACAGAACATTGAACATCAATATAATCCAAATGATTCAAAACAATCCTGGTAGGCTGATTTGCCATGATTGCCATGTTAACAATTTCAGGATCGAATCTGGCTACTCTCCTGATCGTTTTTGTTACTGATGTATGTTCTAAAACCTTTCTCTGATTATTGGATTCCGCATCTACAGCTTCCCAGCTAATTTCATTGGGGAGGTAACCAGAATTACCACCAACACGGATTGGAAATGCTCTAATTACTAGAACAATATCGTCCACATCCAAAGGGCTTAGCCCAGCTTCAGAAACAAATCCTGCTGCCGTGGTGTCACGACTCGTTGCGCATGGATAGTATGGGGAATGAAGTATCGATAATCCGAAGCCCTGAGTTCCCTCAATAATAATCCGTCCACCACCAGACAGTACATTCCTCATTAAAGGTATAATTGGTCGAGTAAACGGCTTAAGGCGCTCATCATTTTTTGCCAACTTTGCCGAACCATCGCGACTTATGCGCCTTGAAACCGCTGCGCCGGTGCCGCTAAGGGTTGATCCAATAGAATCTCGCAAAGAGCTTGCTTTTTCATCATTCACTTCATTTTCTGTAATGATCACGGCATTCGGATCTATGAATAGTCTATCCTGAGATAAGCCGGTTCTTTTAATTTCATCGAACAAGATGCCCACGTCTATGTAACTTCCAGCACTTAACACACATATGACGTTGCGAAGGATTGAAGCGGTAGGTAATTGACGAAGGATTATGGCATTACCAAACGGATCTATAACGGTATGACCTGAATTTGTCCCACCGACGCGCACGGCAACCTTGGC
>Ga0209749_1001368_pt1 | contig 22170 bp, 20 predicted proteins | sample EPASupsiteSAE347_FD_187267 | JGI IMG/M metagenome (GOLD analysis project Ga0209749, IMG submission 187267) | Bioremediated contaminated groundwater from EPA Superfund site, New Mexico - Sample SAE3-47 (SPAdes) (version 2) | ecosystem: Environmental > Aquatic > Deep subsurface > Groundwater >...
GCTATCACTGGGACCCGGCGCCGCCGGACCTGTCGCGGCGTAATTTTCTGTCTTTGCGGCACGGCAAAGCGCCGCTACGGCGCGACGACGGCCCAACGGAGACGGACTTTAAATCATCATGAATCTGGCCGTTATAATCATCAACTGGAATCAGGCCACGGCGACGATTCGTTGTGTGAATTCATTGCTCGCCTGGACGCATGCGGCGCCCGAGGTGTGGGTCGTGGATAATGCTTCAACCGACAACAGCCGGGAACTGATACCGCGTTCCTGCCCGGCAATTTCCTACATCTATAATGATGTCAATCAGGGCTTTGCCGGCGGCAACAATACGGCATTGCGGAAGATTGTTTCGTCCAAGGCCGAGGCCGTGCTGTTGCTGAACAACGACGCCGTGATTACCGAGGAACATGCCCTGCGTCTGCTGACGGCCCTGCGGGAAAATCCCCGGCTCGGCGTCCTCGGGCCGCTCCTGGAGGAACGTCATGGGAACAAGCGGATCGTTCTGGCCGGCGGGCGTGATATATCCCGGCATCTGTTCACGCGCCGCATTCATCCCGTCACCGTCAAAGCCCCGGCGGATTCATTCTTTTCCGTTGATTATGTGCCGGGCACGGTTGCCATGATCCGCGCGGAATTATTCCGAACAATCGGATTGCTGGATGAAACCTATTTCTTCAGCGGCGAGCTGGCCGATTTTTGCCGGCGGGCGCAATCAGCAGGCTGGATGTGCGGGATATGTCCGCAATCAATTGCGGTTCATGAGCCTGGGGCCGGCGCCATACGTTCCACGCTTTACCGGTATTATACGCTGCGCAACCGTTTCCTGTTCGTCCGCCGGCATGAAAAGGCGTGGCGGCGTCTGTTTGCGTTCTGGATCGTTTGCGGCGTGTTGATGGCGGCGGAAGCATGTGTCCGTGGACAACCAGCGCAAGCCCGCGCCGCCTGGCTGGCTATGCGCGACGGCCTGGCCGGACGATTCGGTAACCGGAATGAGTTGTTCGGCGCCTGAGGCGCGAAGCGTTTTCTGAACTATGAGCGCTGGAATTCGGATAGGATTGCTCGGTGTGAATCGAGTTGTGGCACAGACAGAGAACATGGCGGACCTCTCATCCGGCCATTCGCTTTGAGATTGAAAAAAATGGTAACACCGTGTAACCTGTTCATATGAATTATACGGTGGAACTGAAGCCGAGGCTTTGGAACGGTTGCAATCCGACTTGACCGGAGACATGAAGAAACTAACCAACTTCACGCCAGAGTATCGGTTGCGCGTCGGGCAGTTCCGGGTGTTGTTCGAGATCGCCAACGAAACACGGATCATCGTCTATCGCGTCATTCATCGGCCGGTAGAACAGGAGAAATTAAAATGGTGACACTGCATCCAAACATACTTGAACGAGATGGTAAAAAGGCTTTTGCTGTCCTGCCTTACGAGGAGTTCGTAAAAATCGAGGAAGAACTTGATGATCTTGAGGACATCAAAGACCTTCGCGTCGCCAAGGCAGAAGAAGCAACCGCCCCCACCGCTTCCCTTGCTTCAGTTCGGAAAGAAATGAAGATTTAAACGAACCACCAGGTGCGGGCGACGCTTGAGAGCGCGCCTGACCTGCGCCGTTCTTCCATCAAGATGATGTCTTGATATCACGATGAAGATGCGATGATTCCAAGATGAGAGCAACACTGACCATAGAAAATGATGTACTCGGCAGAGCGAAATCTGTCGCCACAAAGCTACACGCGCCTTTCCGTAAAGTTGTCAATGAAGCACTCCGTGCCGGCCTGGAAACTGTGGAGGCGCCCGCAAAAAAGCGTCCCTATCACACCAGACCCCACAAAATGGGCTTGAGGACGGTAAGAAATCTGGATAATATCCAAGAACTTCTTGCACAGGTCGAGGGGGAAGATTTCCGGTGATCCTCGTCGATGCCAATCTTCTCTAGTATGCCGAAGACCAACTCAACCCGCGTCATGATGCAGCGCGTCAATGAAAGAACCGGACGAACAAATTAGGCGGCAAAGCTGCAACTTTTCTGGATTCCCGATTAGATCGGGAATGACAACTCCGTGTCACCGTTCTGTCATTCCCGCGCAAGCGGGAATCCAGTCCAAACTTTGAAATTCCTATACATCACGCGCATTAAAATTTGATTCATGAGCACCCCAAAAGTCACCATCATCATTCCCGTCTGGAACGGGGCCGCCTGGCTGCCGGCATGCTTACGCGCTCTGGAAGCGCAATCCTTCCGCGACTTTGCGGTGACCGTGGTTGACAATGGCTCAAGCGATAAGAGCCGCGAGCTTGTGCGCGCTATTTTTCCGCGGGCGCATTTGATCGCATTTGAGCGCAATCGCGGGTTTGCGGCCGCCGTTAACGCCGGCATTCGTCAATGTAATTCAGAGTATGTGGCATTGCTTAACATGGATGCCCAACCGCGGCCGGACTGGCTCCTGAACCTGGTCCGCGTCATGGATGCCAGCGGGCCGGAGGTCGGATGCCTGGCATCAAAAATGTTGTCCCTGACAGATCCTTCTCTGGCCGATAATTGCGGCGATACGCTCTCATGGCAGGGTGCCGCCGGCAAACAGGGACATGAACAGCCGGCCGCTTTGTTTGATCAGGCCGGGGAGGTTTTTTCCGCCTGTGCCGGTGCCGCGCTTTATCGGCGCGCTTTGCTGGAGACGCTCGGCGGATTTGACGAACGATTTTTCGCTTATCTGGAGGACGTGGACTTAGGCCTGCGCGCCCGGCTGTGCGGTTATCATTGTCTGTTTGTGCCTGAGGCGGAAGTCCTGCATCAGGGGCATGGCAGCGGCCTGCCGCATGCATCTTATGTGCGGCTCATAACCCGCAACCGGCTTTTACTGCTGTTCAAAAACATCCCGGCGCGCCTGCTCTTTCGTCATGCGCTTTCTCTCTTGTATGGCCAATGGTATTTTTTTGTCATGTATCGCCGGCCCCTGGCTTCGCTGGCCGGTTTTTGTTCCTTTTTGCTGAATTTGCCGTATTTGCGCAGGGAACGCCGCAGGATATTGAACAACACGGCCATATCCGCGGAACAACTGGATCAATGGCTGATGCCGGCCATGAATGAGCCGCCGTTGCGGGAGGCGGCGCTGAGCTGGTGGCGGCAAAGGAAGGAAAAGCAGGCATGAATATCCTCTATCACCTCACCTCGCCCTGGCCGCGCATCCCGAACACGGATGCCGTGTTCCAGGAGGTGGATGCCCTGCGCCGGCGTTTTGGCGGAGATATTCTTCAGCTTTATCCTTTGCGGCGGCCCAGCCGTATTTTTCCGAAACAACTTTACGGCATCCATCAGTTCCGCGCCCTGCGCCGGCTTGAAGAAACAGCCGCCCTGCATCATCTCTATTACGCCACACTCTATCCATTTCCCTGGCTGTATTGCCTGCGCCGGCCGCTGGTCTATTCCGTGGTCACCGGCCTGGGCGTTTCCTTTGGCGGCCGCCGGCCGGATTGGCTGAAGCGCGTTCGGATGGTTGTAACTCCCAATCCGCGTGATGAGTCAATTCTCAAGTCATTGCCCGGCATCCGTTACCGCATAATACGGCCGGGAATTGCCGTGGAACGTTTCAGCCATACGCCATGTGCGCCTGACCGGGAGCTGGTTCTATTGGTCGGTTCAGCGCCTTGGATTGAGCGGCAATTCAGGGAAAAGGGCATTGATCTGCTCATGGATTTAGCGGCGGGTCCCATTCCATTGCGTTTGGTATTTCTCTGGCGCGGCTGGCTGGTTGATGAATTAAAGCGCCGCGTTGCCCGGCGCGGGCTTGGCTCCCGGGTGGAAATCATCAATGAATGGACGGATGTCAACCAGGTGCTTGGAAAAGTGCATGCCACGGTTGTGCTGGCAGATTCGGAAAAACTGGTGAAAGCGTATCCGCATTCGCTGATGGAATCCCTGGCAGCGGGCAAGCCGGTATTGCTCAGCGATTGTATTCCCATGGCCGATTATGTGAAAAGTGCGAACTGCGGCGAGGTAGCATCAGTGCTGACTTGCGATGCTGTGCAGGAGGCGCTCCGGCGGCTGATGAATAATTATGCCGGGTATCAGGCGGCCGCTCTGGCGCGTGGTCAGGCCGATTTTGCCCTTGACTCAATGCTGAAGGCTTATGGCGAGGTGTATGATCAGGCTTAAACATTTCCCGTCTGCAACGCGGAGGTAGCGCTGCAGACGGGTTTTACTCCCGTGTGCCAACCCTTTTACCACGGTTTAGGCGAATAAAGCGCCAGAGAATAAATCGTGGAATAGATGTTGGCAGGCACGGCATCAGGACCGCCTAACACAAAAGAGACCTCCATCCGATCCATAACGTTGGCTCCGCCTGCGTTGAGGACGATGGTCCACATACCGGTGTCGTAGTTATAAACGGCATTGTCGTCAAAGCCGTTGCCATCGTAATCACCGGCCGGCACAGGCAGAGTTTTTCCGTAAGTGCCCATGTAAAACGCGCTGCGATAGGGGATGGACCATTCCGCCGATGAAATCTTATACACGCACACGCCCCGCGGCGCCTCGGCCATTTTTACCTGGTAATTGCCAGGCGCAGGCAAAGAGCCGGACGAACCCCAGTTATAATAACCGTCGCCCGCGCCGATATACAGGATGGTCCAGCCCGAATCACTCATGGAAAAACCGCGATAATAAATGGCCAGATCGTCCACGCCATCCTGGTTATAATCAAATGGCATGGGCAGGACCGTATAGGTCTGCGGGTTTTCCCACGACCGGAAATCGCCCAGATAACCCCATTTGGCCGAGGCGTTCATCTGGTGCCTGCTTGAAAAGGCAGTCCAGACGCCAGTGCGCGGATTATAATAGGCTATATCTGTCTTGCCGTCGCCGTCATAATCGGCCGGCACAGGCCATGTGCCGGGATCGCCGAAGTTCACCATGCCTTCCAGTCCGTTGCTGAGCCTGCCATACCAGTTGCCGGTGGTGGTGTCAAAAACCACAAGGTCGGTCTTGGCGTCGCCGTCAATATCGCCCGGCGCTGGAAGACACGCGCCAAAGCCGAACTGCTCAGTGCGGACCGTATAGGTTGATGTCTGGAAAATAGCCCATGTCCCCGAAACCGGATAATAAACTGCCGGATCACTGCGTCCATCGCCGTCAAAATCGTTATAAATTTTGTGGACTTCGTCGGCCGACGCCCAAAAACCAACTGATACCAGCGTCCATGCGCACAACATCATCAAATTGCGTCTATTCATAAATACCTCCATTAATTTTTAGCTTTCATATTTAAATATAGCATATTTCGTGCCAAGTAAACCAGGTAATCAAGCTATCAGATTTTTTCCCATGTTATTATGCACATAGGTTAAATTTATTGCTGTTAATCTGTATCTTAACATCATTTTCTCAAAAAAAAGAATATCAATGCTACACTAATGTTTATATGGGATATAAAGTGCCAAGTCAATATCTGTTATTGTTGCTGGATGTTTTTTTTCCGGCTTGTGCCAAACATGCAATTTGATAGCATTTTCAAATATTGCGTTCATTTTTGCCGGAACAATGACCGGCGGAAGGTTAAAGATGGAATTACATTTGAGGGAAAAAATATTTATTGGCGACGGCGCGCTCGGCACGCAATTGCAGAAGATGTCCGGCAAAGCGATCACACTGCCTGAAAGTCTGAATCTTGAAGAAGGGGGGATTGAATTGGTGGGCCGGGTTCACGAGCAATACCTTCAAGCCGGGGCCGAGATAATTGAAACCAATACTTTTGCGGCAAATTTTCCGCGTTTGGACCGTTTTGGACTGGGGGGCGAATGCGAACGGATCAACAGCAAAGCCGTGGAAATTGCCCGCCAAGCATCTGCCGGCCGCGCGCTGGTGGCCGGATCTGTTGGCCCGCTGGACCTGGGGGTGGCGGCAACGGATGATGACCGGCGGTTAATGGAAGTGTATTTCCGTTCTCAAATGAACACTCTGAAAAACAGCGGGGTGGATTTGCTAATGCTGGAAACTTTTTCATCGCCGCTTGAGGCGCGTTCAGCCCTTCTGGCGGCCGGTGACACAGGATTGCCGGTATTTTTTTCAATCGGCGGGCAGTCCATCGCCCGTCCGTACGCGAGAAAGGCGGTGCTGGAAATGATCGCTTTGGCGAATCAGTTCCAAGTGGCCGCCTTTGGCATAAATTGTTTGAGCCCCTATGATCTCGGACTGGTTTTGAATATTGCGGCGGACAATACTGATCTGCCTCTGCTGGCCTATCCGAATGCCGGCACCTCTTCAGTTGAGCGCGGCATCGTGAAGTATGATTTGCCAACAAGTGTCCTTGTGGAAGAAGCCATGAAGTGGCTTGAAAAGGGGGCGGTGGTATTCGGCGGATGCTGCGGGACCGGCCCTGATCATATCAAGGCTTTATCAAATGCCTTTAAGGGAAAAACTCCTTGTGTTCGTTCTGGCATTGGGGTAGGGCGAGGTGTCCCCGCCGAACCGTCCGATGGAGAGCGGCTCACCCTGAGGGTTCGCCCTACCAGTGGAAAAATCTTCAGCTGCGGTGGGCCAATTGCCGAAAATTCCGTGCGCGCCGCGCTCCATTCCGGCAAAAAACCACTGGTGGCCGTGGAAGTCAAGCCGGTTTTGTCGCGCTCCCTCCCGGCCACGGTTGAGTCAATGGGAAAAATTGCGGACTGCGGCATTGATTTCTTTGATGTGCCCGACAATCCCGGCGCCAATCCGGCCCGCGACTGCATGGCCTGCGCCTTTCTGTTGCAGGAGCGTTATCATGTCCCGGCGATCATCCATAAAACAGCCACACAGGCCAATGCCCTGCATATTTCCTCCTATCTGCTCGGCGCGGCCGACCTCGGCATCCGGGGAGTCCTGGCCGTTACCGGCGATCCGCCCGGCGCGGGCGCATTTGACCGGATTGCAACCCGGGTCAATGATCTGCGCAATTCAATTGAACTCTTAAAACTCATTTCGCTTTTGCGTTCCGGAATGCTCGTCAACGGGCAATCGTTGCCGGGAAAAGTTGATTTTGCGGCAGGCTGCGCTTTCGCGCACGGCAGCAACTTAAAGAGCCAGGTTGCCTGGCTTGATAAAAAAATTGAGGCCGGCGCGGAATTTGTGTTCAGTCAGCCCGTGTTTTCAAGCGATGATTATGGCCGGGTGTCCGAGGCGCTCGGCAAATTTACGCTGAAAAAGTTCATCGGCATTCTGCCTTTGCTTTCAACGCGCCAGGCGGAATTTGTTCAATCCGGCAGAATCCCGGGAATCACGGTCGCCCGCGCAATTGTGGAGGGCATCGCGCGTTATCCGGACCCGGCTGATCAATTAAAGGCCGGCATGGAGCAGGCGCTTTCCTTGACTGCCGGAATCGCTGCCGAGGCCGATGGTATTTATTTAATAATGCCTTTCCATAAGAACACCGTGGCACTGACAGCCGAATTGGTCCAAGCCGTCAGAGGCGAAAGAAAACAAGGCGTATAGCTTGTTGACATGGGCGATAAGCCATTGATCCGACGTTGGGGAATGTTGACTTTTTATCCTTGTTTGCTATTATAAATTCAATGAAAAACAAAATTGATCAGGTAAAGAATAAAATGTTGCCAATTATGCGGGAATATGGAGTTAAAAAAGCCGCTCTTTTCGGTTCTTTTGTCCGGCGGGAGATGAAAAAAAACAGCGACATTGACGTCTTAGTGGAAATAGGAGCGGATATCAGCCTTCTTGATTTTATTGAGCTTAAGCAAAAGCTTGAAGAAACTCTGGGGAAAAAAGTAGATTTGGTGGAATATGATACCCTGAAACCTTTTATCAAGGAAAACATTCTAAAGGAACAGGTCGTGCTGTTATGAAGAGAGACGTTCGGGTATATATTAAAGACATATTTGAGGCCATTGAAAAAATAGAAAAATACACAAAAGGAAGCAGTGAAGAAGATTTTTGCGGCAATACTCAAATGCAGGATGCTGTTTTAAGGCGGCTGGAAATTATAGGCGAAGCGGTCAAGCATATCCCTCAAAAAATCAGAAATGAGTATCCGGATGTCCCATGGAAACAGATTGCAGGCATGCGAGACATACTTACCCATGAATACTTTGGCGTGAATCTCAAGCGGGCCTTTAAGGTCGTCAAAAAAGACATTTCAGCTTTGAAGGCAAAAATAATTCAAATTCAATCTGATTCAGGGACCGAAAGATAAAAGTTGAACCGCTTGCCAAACAGTTTTGCGCGCGCCAGGAATTTGTTCAGTCCGGAACTATTCACGTCAAATCGCCGGATGCTGTCTGTCATGCCGATCAGTGCCATCGGCATCACCGCGACGTGGTAACGGTAACGGAAGCAACCCATCAACCGCTGTTGATTTGCTCGTCCGCGAGATGAATGAAGCCACGCAGGAGCATTTTCGGATAGCATTTCCGGATTGAAAATGTCGTTTCTGAACAAGGCAGACTGTCTTGCCGCTCTACAAGTCATAGGAAATAATGACGTTACCATGCATATTTCTTAGGCGGGAGAATTTTGATCTCGCCTTTCAGCGCGTGGTGCGAGGAAGCAATAAGGAATACAAGAACTTCTACCGGTTTTCTACAATTGTTGTGCGAGAACGAAATCTTGAGGACGCCTGCGTTATTTTTGAACGTATCAATAATTCAGGCAAGAAGTTGACCATTTTCGATCTGTTGGTTGCGAAAGCCTATCCGTTGAATTTTGACCTCCGTGATGAATGGAAACAACTCGACAGAGAGCTCAAAGTATTTAGCGGCCTGAATCCAATACTGCCGATGCAAGCGCTTTCGCTTTTCACAATTAAATTGAATCAAGACAAGGTGACCTCTGGTCTTGGCGATCGATATGGTTGCCACAAGCGCCACTTGCTCAGCCTTACGGCTGAGACGATCAAAACGAAATGGCCGGAAGTTAAAGAGTGCGTAAAACTGGCAATTGATTTCGCAACCAATCATGTCGGCATCCCCACGACCAAATTGATTCCATACGAAGCGCCTATTGCGCTCTATACGCTTTTCTTCCTGCTGAATAACAAGTTCAATCCTAATGGGGCACAAGCGAAGCAACTTGCGGAATATTTCTGGTGTTCGTGCATCAGCAGTCGTTACGCGGGAAGTCCTGAAAGTAGTATGGAAGAAGACGCTCAGAACATCAGGGCAATCCATGCGGGCAATTTTACCGGCTGGCCCTGGGCGCGATCCGTGACAAGTCATGTGCTTCTCGACGCCCGCTACGACAGACGCGACGCGACTGTTCAGACAATTCTATGTTTGTTAGCTTCGCGCCGCCCACTGAGTTTCAAATCCAATACCCCGATTCCGGTTGCAAGAGAGTTTTCCCAGTTCAATGCGACAGAGTTGCATCACATCTTTCCGCGCGGCTGGCTTAAGAAAACGGGCAATCATGGATGGCTGGAACAGGAGCATTCGCTCGCGAATATCTGTCTTTCACCATCCAGAGAACAGCGCCATGAAATCGGGGCCAAGCCGCCAAGCGAATATCTCACGGTTTTCAAGGCGGCAAATTCCGAACTGGGGCATGCGCTTGAAAGCCATATCATGGCCGGAGACCTCGTCCCCATGCTTGATGCGGACAAATTCTCCGACTTCATAAATAGGCGAGCAGAGGCTTTGGCGAACCTTCTTAACAAATCTGCCAATGTGCTGGCGCCAACAAATAAGGCCTGAAATATCTCTTGCCACTTTCTTGCGACAAAATACTCAGCGACTTCGTAAGGCTGCTCTCAAGAAAGGGATAGCATTGATCGCTATGCTAAAAGTAAAAACTTCATAAACGAATACACCCTAATCCGGTGAGCGAGTATATTCTATGGACGTGTTGGCGCGGAACATATAATACATTATGAATCGGTATCAGAAAAAAATGCAACGGGTGCGGCTGCGGATTGAAGGCCGGGTGCAGGGGGTCGGGTTCCGGCCCACGGTCTACCGGCTTGCCCGGCGTTTTCCCCTGACGGGTTTTGTCAAAAACACCGGTTTCGGGGTCCTGATTGAAGCGCAGGGAGAACAAAATGCCCTCAATCAATTTATCGCTTGCCTGCAATCGGAAAAGCCCCGGCAGGCCGTCATTGAATCGCTGCAATCCGAGGAAATAAATCCGCTGGCCGAAAATGATTTTTCAATCACGGAAAGCGTCCGGTCGGGCGATCTTTGCGCCGGCATGCCGCCGGACATGGCAATCTGCGCCTTATGCCGGCAGGAGCTTTTTGATCCCGGCGACCGGCGCCGCCAATATCCCTTTATCAACTGCACGGACTGCGGCCCGCGTTTCAGCATCATCCGCGCCCTGCCTTATGACCGGAAAAGAACAACGATGGCAAGCTTTCAAATGTGTCCGGCCTGTCAGGAAGAATTTACTGATCCGCTCAACCGGCGTTTTGAAGCCCAGCCGAACGCCTGCCCGGTTTGCGGGCCGCGCGTTGAACTGCTGGACGCTGATTTTAACGCCATGGCCGGCGATCCAATCGCCGGAGCAATTGAATTGTTGAAGGCCGGCAAGATTCTGGCCGTCAAAGGCATCGGCGGCTATCACTTGTGCTGTGATGCCTTGAATGCGGATGCGGTCCGTCTTTTGCGGGAGCGCAAAAAACGCCCCGACAAACCCCTGGCCGTGATGTTCAAATCGCTTCCGCAGATCAGGGAATATTGCCGGCTTACGGACGAGGAGGCGGCTGAATTAAAAAGCGTCGCAGCCCCCGTTGTTATTTTGCAAAGGAAGGGAAAAAAATCCCTGGCCGACACCGAGCGTCGGCTCGGGCAGGCCCTGGCCGTAAATATTTCCCCGGACACAAATGATGTCGGCGCTTTTTTGCCCTATGCTCCGCTGCATTGCCTCATACTGGAGGAAATTGCACCGCTGGTAATGACGAGCGGCAACAAGCGCGATGAGCCCATCGCGATCAACGAAGACGATCTTAAAAACATTCTCGGCGATATTGCGGACGCGGCCCTGACGCATAACCGGCCGATTGTCAGGCGCTGTGACGATTCAGTGCTGAGAATCGTCCGGGCCGGAAAGATCATGCTGCGGCGTTCGCGCGGTTTTGTGCCGGCCGCCATCCGTCTGCCTGTTTCCGGGCCGCCGGTTCTGGCGTGCGGGGCTGAATTAAAAAGCACGGTCTGTGTCACCCGGGGCGACCGGGCCTTCCTTTCCGCGCATATCGGCGATCTGGACGACCTCAGGAATTATAATTTTTTTCAGGAGAGCGTGCGCGATTTTCTGGAATTGCTGGAAGTTTCCCCTGCCGTGGTTGCCCATGATATGCATCCGGACTATGTTTCAACCCGCTATGCTCTTGGCGTGGATGGCGTCAGGAGAGAACAAATTCAGCATCATCATGCCCATATTGCCTCCTGCCTGGCTGAACATCAACTGGCGGGCAAAGCGATCGGCATCGCGCTGGACGGCACGGGGTATGGAACGGATGGCACTATCTGGGGCGGGGAGATAATGATTGCCGATTTATGCTCCTTTCAGCGGGTCGGACATTTTAAGCAGTATCCCATGCCGGGCGGCAAAGAGGCCGTTCTTGAGCCGGCCCGTATGGCGCTGAGCATTCTCGCAGTTGAGTTTGGCGCGGATGCGGAGAAGATGATTGAAAAACATTTGCCTTCAATTCCGGGACGGGAAAGAGCCGTCCTGCTGGATATGGTCGGACGCAAAGCGCATTCCCCGCTTACCTCAAGCGCCGGCCGTTTGTTTGACGCCGTGGCGGCTCTGCTCGGCCTGGGGGAGCGGGTTTCTTACGAAGGCCGGGCGGCAGTTTGTTTGCAGGCTCTGGCTGACAAAAGGGTCAACCGTAATTATCCTTATGAAATTCAGGAGGAAAACGGTATATTGGTGCTTTCGTTAGCAAAAACAGTCCGCGCGATAGTGGGTGATCTGGAACAGAAAAAAGCCGGCAGTCATATTGCCGCCATGTTTCACAACACAATAGCGGCGGCGCTGGCGGAAGCCTGTGTTTTAATCAGGCAACGGTATGATTTAGCGAATAAGAATTTTAAGGATGCGGCTGGGCCGGAGGCCCATGCCCTACCAATTGATTCAGATAAAGGTAGGGCAACGGCGTCCCCGCCGTGCCGTCTTAATTTGAATCGCGTAGCGCTTTCGGGCGGCGTGTTCCAGAATGATTTTTTGCTTGATAAACTGACTGATTGCTTGAAAAGGGAAGGGTTTGAGGTTTATACTAATCAAATTGTCCCGCCGAATGACGGTGGGATTTCGTTGGGCCAGGCGGCGGTGGCCGCGGCTAGGAACGGATGATCTTTTTCGCCACAAAAAGGCACAAGCCTGCCCAAGTCGGCCAGGGAAACACAGTTAAATTATAAGAATTTTATCTTCCTTATTTGTGAATTTTGTGCATCTTTGTGGTTATTTTTAAATCATGTGCCTTGCAATTCCAGCCAAAATTATTTCCATAGACGGCGATGAGGCCGTCGCCGAAATTCAGGGCGTGCGGCGCAAAACAGTCGTTTCGCTCATCAATGAACCGCGCGTCGGGGACTACGTGCTGATCCATGCCGGCTTTGCCATCCGCAAATGGTCGGAAGAAGACGTGCGCGAATACAATGAGATTGTGGGCGCGGGGGAAGATAAAGGATGAAGCAGAATTATTTATGAAAACAGACGATTTTAAGCGCTGTCTTGACAGGATTCATGCCGCCCTGGACCGCCTGGCGCGGCCGGTGCGGATCATGGAGGTGTGCGGTACGCACACGGTTACGGCCTGCCGTTCCGGACTGCGGAGTCTTTTGCCGGAAAATTTGAATTTGTTGTCCGGCCCCGGTTGTCCGGTTTGCGTCACGCCGGCCGGGTATATTGACCGGGCCATTTTGCTGGCCCGTCAACCTGGGGTTGTCCTGGCCACTTTTGGCGATCTGTTGCGCGTGCCCGGTTCGTTGGGGTCGCTGGAGCTTGAGAAGGCGCAGGGTTCTCAGATAAAAGTTGTTTATTCGCCGCTGGACGCGCTGGAGACAGCCGGACAACGTAAGGATAAAAGAATTGTTTTTCTGGGCGTGGGGTTTGAGACCACGGCGCCCGGCATTGCCTGGACGGTGAAAACGGCGGCGGAAAAAGGCATCTCAAATTTCAGCTTGCTGGCCGCGCTCAAAACAATGCCCAATGCCATGGCCGCCCTCTTGAACGCGGGCGATGTGCGCATTGACGGATTTATCTGTCCCGGGCATGTGAGCGCCATCATCGGGACGCATCCTTACGAATTTATTTGCCGGCAATACCGCCTGCCGTGCGTTATCGCCGGTTTTGAGCCTTTGGACATGGCCCTGGCGATTGAAATGCTGCTGGATCAAATCATTACCGGAAAGGCGGAAGTGCAGAATGAATATCACCGTTCAGTGAGCGCGGAGGGGAATCGGAAGGCGCGGGGTCTTATGGAAGAAATTCTTGATCCGGTTGACGCTGAATGGCGGGGGCTGGGGATGGTCCCGCAAAGCGGACTGAAGCTGAAGAAAGAGTTTCAGAATCATGACGCCGAATCATGTTTCCCCGCCCTTGATGTTCCGGCGGGAATTGAAAATTCTGGCTGCCGGTGCGGCGAGGTCCTGCGCGGAGCTATTGTTCCGCCGGAATGCCCCTTGTATGGCAGCAAATGCACGCCGGCCGCGCCGGTCGGGGCCTGCATGGTTTCAAGCGAAGGGGCGTGCGCGGCGTATTTTAAATATTGCCGGAACGGCGGAGCCGCCAAAAAAACACAAAGAACAGAAGATAAAAATTCAACCACAAATTACATCGATGACACGGATAAGAAGATTGGCTGTCATTCCCATGACCTTTCCAGCCTTCGTAGCCGAAGCTACTTCGGCGGAGTAGGCCCTTCGCCCGCCATAGCGGGCTACGCGAAGGCGGGAAATGGGAATCCAGTATCTTTGAATTTTCTCTGAGCCTGGATTCCCGCCTTCGCGGGAATGACAGAACAGAGTGAACGGGAGATAACTCCGAAAGTTATTTGATCGAAATATGAAAGACAGCGACATAATTCTTCTCTCCCACGGCGGCGGAGGGATGCGGACGCGGCAGTTGATCCGGGAAATGATTGTCAAGCATCTCGGCAATCCCATCCTGAACGAACTGGATGACGGCGCTTATCTTTCGTTTGCGGAAAATAATCTGGTTTTTACGACCGACTCCTTTGTTGTCCGGCCGCTGTTTTTCCCGGGCGGCGATATTGGCAAGCTGGCGGTCTGCGGCACGGTCAATGATCTGGCGATGATGGCCGCGGAACCGCGCTATCTCAGCCTGGGGCTGATCCTTGAGGAAGGATTGTCTTTCGCTGACCTTGAACGCGTTATTTTATCAATGCGCGCGGCGTTGGACATGGCCAGAGTAAAAATTGTCACCGGCGACACCAAGGTGGTGGAGAAGGGGATGGGGTTCGGCATGTTTGTGAACACGGCCGGCATCGGCGTCCGGTTGCCGGGGGCGGATACCCGCGTGGCGAATGCCCGGCCCGGCGATACGGTCATTGTCACGGGCATGCTCGGCGATCATGGGGCGGCGGTGATTGCCAGCCGGGAAGGGATCAGCCTTGAATCAAAACTGGTCAGCGACGCTGCCCCGCTCTGGGATTTATTGGCGCCTTTGTTGCGCCGGGGGATTGAATTGCATTGCCTGCGCGACCCGACCCGGGGCGGATTGGCGGCCGCGCTCGGCGATATTGCCGAAGCATCGCAGGTCGGCATCCGCCTGTTTGAAAAGGATTTGCCGGTCAGAAATGAAGTGCGCGGGATATGCCGCCTGCTCGGGATGGATGTGCTGAACATGGCCTGCGAAGGATGCGCGGTGGTGGTGTGCCCGGCCAAAAATGCCGCGGTGGTTTTGGATGCATTGCGTTCCAATCCGCTCGGCGCAAATGCCAGGGCGGTTGGTCATGTTGCGGAGCAGCCGAAAGAACTGGTTGTGCTGGAAACGGAACTGGGCGGGGAACGGATTGTTGAGACGCCCTTGGGGGAAGATTTGCCGCGGATCTGCTGATAAAAAAACAAAAAAAATGCTTGTGTTTGAACGGTGCGGCAAGTAAATTTGACAGAAACCTTTCAGGAGAATGTTTTATGAAAAAAATCAGTTTGTTTGTCCTCTTGATGGCTTCCGCCGCTCTTCCGCTCCTGGCCGACTCTGAATCAATACGCACGCTCTACACGCGGGAAAACAGGTTCCCCGATCTCGGCAAGTTTGAGTTGGGAAGCTATGTGAATTATCAGCAGTTGGATGAGTATTTTATCAACCAGATTGACCCGAAATGTTTCAAGGGATACTACGTGGACAAAAGCGACAGGCGGTCGGACACAACCGTAACGCCCTATGCCCGTTATGGCGTCTATGACAATCTGACCCTTTACTCCAGGGTGCCGATTGATTTTGTGAGTTCGGATGTCAAAGGCACTACCGCCGGGTTCAACGATATTGCGGTGGGCATGGAATTGCTGGCGTATGAATACACCTATAGATATCCCTGGGTTGTCCCTTATATTGAAGTGACCTTTCCCACCGGCAATGACAATAATCACATGGGAGTCGGCAAGGTGGATCCGATTTTCGGTATTGCGATCGGGACAACAACATTTGATGTTTATCACTGGGTGCTGGACGGGCGCTATGACGCGAACGTCATCAGTGACGGGCGCTTTGAAGGAGCGGCTTCGTTTATCTGGGATTTAAGCGATCAATTTTCGTTCTTGGCCGAGGCAAAAATAATGGAAAAATCGCCGGGTTCCACCAAGGATGTTCCGGCTTATTTTAACGGTGGCTTTGCCTATAAACCGACTGAACAGTTGAGCGTCAATCTCTATGCCGGTACTTCGGTCAATGCAGAAGAGAACGGACATGGAACGGTAAAAATAGCGTACAATTTTTAAGGCGGCAGTGCCGCCAGCCAGATGTGACAGCTGGCGGTCCGCCGGTATTGTTATAAACTTCTCTGCAAAAGTGGGTCATGTCTTAACAGAACGAATCCAGGCGGATGGGGATGACTATGGCGTTTGCCTTTAGCGCTGATGAAATTCTGCAGATGGCTGAGCGGATAGAACGCAATGGCGCCGATTTTTATTCCATGGCGGCCGACCGATTTAAGGCTTTCCGGGATATTTTCCTGCATCTGGCCCGGCAGGAAGAGGAGCATCTGGCCATTTTTTCCGGCATGCGCGCCAATCTTTCCGCGGCCGAGCGCGAGCCGACCACCTATGATCCCGGACAGGAAAACTGCTTTTATCTTCAAGCCATGGCCGACCGGGCCGTGTTCAATCCCGAACAGAACCTGCAGGAATTATTTTCCTCTTGCATTTCTCCGGCCGATGTTGTTAATATTGCCATTGGCAAGGAAAAAGATTCCATTGTTTTTTATACCGGGATGAAGCAAATTGTTCCGGAGAAACTTGGCGGAGAGAAAGTGAATCTGATCATCGGAGAGGAATTCAAGCATATTTCCGTCCTGCGCGCGATTGTAGTGAAGCGCTAACCTGAGTAAGCATAACCATGAAACCAAATACTCTATTGGCCGGCACAATAGCCGTGGTTTTTGTTTGTCTGTCCGCTTATGCGCAGGCTCAGGATCTAAAACTGGCGCCGCTCAACCCTGAATTTGTAAACATGGCCAACAACAGCCGGCGCGGCCTTCAGGGGCCTGTTTTGCGCACGCCTGACGGGCATGGTCTGGGCTTGCTGCCATCGCCCATGGATTTTTCCCATCTCGTCGGCCGCGAGTCTGACGCAAGATTTCTGCGGGCGGTGACAAATTCTTCCTATGACCTGAGGTCACTGGGAAGGGTAACGGACGTGAAAAATCAGGGCGACTATGGAACCTGCTGGTCGTTCGCTTCCTATGGTTCGCTGGAATCGTGTCTGTTATATTCGGGCGGCGGGTCAAATGATTTTTCTGAAAATAACATGGTCAATCTGGATGGGTTTGACCTTGGATTTGATGGCGGCGGCAATGCCTTAATGGCCACCGCTTATCTGGCGCGCTGGCTGGGTCCGGTGAATGATAGCGACGACCCGTATCCGAATCCCGGCGGCAGCCCGGTCGGCCTGCCCTTGGTCAAACACGTCCAGTCAGTGGAAGTTATTGGAAAAAGACAGTCATCCGTTGCCAATGATGAGATAAAACAGGCTGTTATGGACCGCGGGCCGGTGTATGTTTCAATGTGCTGGGACAGCACTTCTTATAACTCTGCCAACAGCGCTTATTTCAAGGCATATCCCGCGGCCTCCGATCATGCCGTGGCCATTGTGGGTTGGGATGATAGTTTTTCCCGCACCAGATTCAGTTCGCCCCAGCCGAGTGGCGACGGGGCTTTTATTGTCAAAAACAGCTGGGGCACAAGCTGGGGGAGCAACGGATACTTTTATGTTTCCTATTATGACACGGTTTTTGCGCGCAGTTCCAGTTATCTTTTTTTGAACGGCGAGGCCACTAATCTTTATAATCAGGTATATCAATATGATCCTTTTGGATGGGTCACCAGCTTTGGGTATTCTTCAGCCATTGCCTGGGGCGCGAATGTTTTCACGGTTACCAACAGCGGCGAATTGAATGCCATAAGTTTTTATGCCGGTTCATCCAACGCCAGCTACGAAATATTCATTTATTCGGGCGTTTCCGCCAGCCAGCCGCGCAGCGGCTCTTTACGGGCTGATCAGTCCGGCTCTCTGACCAATGCCGGTTATTATACAATAACTCTTTCCAGCCCGATTGCATTAAGCTCAGGCGAGGCTTTTTCAATCGTGGTCAAGTTCACCACGCTGTCCTATAACTATCCCATTCCGGTGGAGTACGCGCTGGCGGGATACAGCAGTCAGGCCACCGCTTCGCCGGGGGAGAGTTTTGTAAGTTCCGACGGTTCAAGCTGGCTGGACACCACTGATTATGATTCCACCATGAATGTCTGCATAAAGGCGTTCCTGCGTCCGACCACCTATCCTTATTCCCCGCCCGGAAGTTTTTCCGCGACCGACGGCACCTATTCCAACAAAGTCCATTTGTCGTGGTTGCATGCGTCCGGAGTGAGCTATTATGCCATCTATCGCAGCACCGCGAGCAGTGTTTTGAGCGCCTCGCTCCTGGCGACCACGGTGGCGTTGTTTTATGATGACGCTGCCGTTACCCCCGGTGTTGTTTATTATTACTGGGCAAAGACAGTGGGAGAGTCCGGAAGCAGTGATTACAGCACCATGGATTACGGCTGCGCCAAACTGCTGGCGCCGTCGGGGCTGTCGGCCTCGCAGGGTACGAGCGCTGACAAGGTGCAATTAAGTTGGAACGCTGTCAGCGGCGCGGAGGGATATATCATTCTTAGAAATCAGGCCAACAATGGCAATACGGCTTCTGAGATATTCCGGTCTTCCGCTCTGTCTTATGACGACACCGCCGCCAGTCCCGGCAGTTATTATTATTACTGGGTCAAGGCGTATTCATTTGCGAGCACAAGCTCATTGAGTTCCGCCGCGACCGGTTACCGAGCGATTGGGACGCCCGGCGGCGTATCCGCTTCCGCGGGAACTTATAGCTCCGGGATATTGGTGTCCTGGGCCGGCGTGAGCGGTGCGGAAAGTTACGTTATCTGGCGCGCTGCCAGCGCCAATTCGTCAGCGGCGGTCAACATCGGCGAGACGGCCTATACCTCTTTTGCCGACACTTCGGCTTCCGCCGGCACGGTTTATTATTACTGGATTCAGGCGAAAAAATGGTCGTTCACGGGTTCGCTCAGCGATTATGCTTCCGGCTGGCGCCGGAGCATGGCGGCGGGGAACAACGCGCGTGGTGATATAGACGGCGACGGCATCATGGATTTTGCCGTGTATCAGGCGGCCAATGGCACATGGTATGCGCGCCTTTCCGGGAGTGGTTACGAGACCGTGTCATATCAACTGGGCGCTTCCGGTTATCGCGCAGTGGCCTGCGATTATGACGGCGATGGCCATACCGATCCCACTGTTTATCAGTCCGCCACCGGCCAATGGATCGCCTTGCTTTCCGGGAGCGGCTATGCCTCGGTCTCTACCACATTGGGCGGCGCTGGTCTAACGCCGGTAACCGGCGATTACGACGGCGACGGCCGGGCGGATTTGGTTGTTTATCAGGAGGCCGCGGGCCTTTGGCATGCCTGTCTTTCCAGGCAAGGCTATGCGCTTATAACCTTTGCCTATGGCGGTCCTGGCTATAGAGCCGTTGCGGCCGATTATGACGCTGACGGTCTGGTTGACCCGGCAGTCTACTGCGAACAACAGGGCGGCAATCTGGGCGACAATATTGGACTCTGGTATATGGCATTATCCGGTTCTGGGTATGCTTCCTCCTGCAAGACCACAAGCGGCGTGGGTTATATTCCTGTGCCGGCTGATTATGACGGTGACGGCAAAGCAGATATGGCGATTTACCATCCCACCTCCGGGGTCTGGAATTACTGGTCATCTGCTTCCAATTACCCCCTGCCGGTTTCATTTACGCTTGGTGGCACCTCATATACCGCCGTGCCCGGCGATTACGATGGTGACAGCAAGGCGGATATTGCCGTTTATCGCGAGGCCGACGGCAAATGGTATTTCCTGCTTTCCTCTCGCAATTACGCCTCGGAATATGGAGACCTTGGCGGCCCGGGCTATGAACCGGTCGGTGCCGTGAAATAAGCGCCTTGTGCATTCCGCAAGGCCGTCTTCTATGCTCGCCTGAATCCCTTTGAACTTTCCCGTCCGGTTTGTTATGCTCGCAGTGTATTGTTTCAAAAATTTAAGCAGGAGCGACGATGCAAAATATTCCCGTTTTGACCGTGGGTGAGCGCACTCTGGCGGAAGCTTATGAAAAGGCGCTGATTGCGCTTCATGATCATGGCATCCGTTTCCGGACCCAGTATGACAAGCCGGCCGACCCCCTCAGCCTGGATTGCACCATGAACATCACGGTGCTGGAGCCGCTGGCTGATCCGATGATTCACAAGGCGTTTCCCGGCGGGATTGAAGATTTGCGGGAATACGTGCTGGAAGTCCAGGGCATCAAGGACCATTGGGTTAAGAACATGAACGATTCCAAGGACACGCGCTGGGAATACACCTACCACGGCCGTCTCAAGGCATACGGCCAGTGGCGCGAAATTCACGATGGCCGTTCGGCCCCGGCCGGTCCGTTTGTCGTGGATCAGATTGAAGGGGTGATCCAAAAACTCGTGAAACAGCCGTTCACCCGCCAGGCCCAGATGATTACCTGGATGCCGAACATAGACCTGGAATGTTATGACCCGCCCTGTCTGCAGTCCCTCTGGTATCGCCTCGTGGAGGATGAAGAGGGAATCCAATGGCTGAACTGCAATATCCGTTTCCGGAGTAACGACGCCTGGGGGGCCACCTTTATGAACATGTTTGGTTTTATCCACTTCAACCATGAAGTGATCGCCGCCGAGGTGGCGCGCCGCTCCGGACGCAAAATCAGGATGGGACGCCTGAACTGGCACGTGGATTCGTTCCACATCTACGGCAAGGATATTGAAAGCGCGAACCAGAGGTTGTTTAACCGGCTCTCCACGACGGTGTTTGCCGACCGGGTCTTCCATTTCCACGATCCTGATATTCAGGAAATTTACCAGCAGGCCGAGGCGATGATCCGGGAGAAAATCAGGAATGAGGATGCCAAGCATAGCTGTTCACCTGGATAACGTAACCATTCAGACGAAGAAAACATTCAACATCCAACTTTAAACGTTCAATATTGCCCTGTATTGATTTTTCCGGCTGGGGATGCCAGTAATTAAATTGACATTATAAGCTGATATTTGTAGTTTGACCTGCACATCGGGGCGTAGCGCAGACTGGTAGCGCGTTTGCTTGGGGTGCAAAAGGTCATGAGTTCAAATCTCATCGCCCCGACTTTTTGCAGTTGCGTCGGGATTATGAACCCGGGAGTTCTCAGCCTTAAGCTGATCCGCTTCAGGCGGAAAATCTCATCGCCCCGATTCTTTATCCCCTTCAGACGATATGAATCATCTCCTTCAATCAAGCAAATTGCTGATCGCCGGCCAATGGACCGACTACGAACTGCTGGACTGCGGCGATGGCCAAAAGTTGGAGCGCTGGGGGAAATATATTTTCATCCGGCCTGACCCGCAGGTCATCTGGCCGAAAGTTTCGCCAGAATTGTGGAAAAATTACGATGCGGTTTATCAGCGCAGTTCCTCCGGGGGCGGGAGCTGGAATTTTATCCATAAAATCCCCGAATACTGGACAATAAATTACCGTTCACTTAAATTCAAGATTCGGCCGACCGGATTCAAACATCTCGGGCTCTTTCCGGAGCAGCAGGCCAACTGGGACTGGATTATTGACACAATTAAAGGCGCGCCGCGGCCGGTTTCGGTCCTGAATCTTTTCGGATATACCGGCGGGGCCACGCTGGCCGCGGCATCGGCCAATGCCGCGGTTTGCCACGTTGACGCCGCGCGGGGGATGGTGGACTGGTGCCGCGAAAACGCCGCCTTGTGTGGCTTGGCCAAGGCGCCGATAAAATACATTGTTGACGATTGTCTGGCCTTTATCCGGCGCGAAATCCGGCGGGGAAGATCCTATGACGCCATTATCATGGATCCGCCCTCATTCGGGCGCGGGAAACGCGGCGAAGTCTGGAAACTGGAGGATAATTTGTGGGAGCTTCTGAGCGAATGCCGGAAATTGTTTTCAAAAAATCCGCTTTTCATGCTTATCAATGCTTACACCGCCAATCTTTCGCCGCTTGTTCTGGCCAATATGGCGGGTGCCTTCCTGAAAGAGCGGGGCGGCCGGATGGAAAGCGGCGAAATCGGCCTGCCGGTTAAAAGCGACGGCAAAATCCTGCCCTGCGGTATTTACTGCCGCTGGCAGATATAGAACGCGGCGTATATTGCTGGAGATGGCGCGCGAAGCAAAGTCAGTCGGAAAAAAACAGTGTTCCTCTTGTCTATTCGCTTTCCTCTTCCTGCGCCATTACTTCTTCCTGCATTTCTTCGGGCAATTCCGGCGAAAACCAGCGTTGGGCGATAAAGGTCGGAATAATGGCCGTGGCGATCACCACCGCGACGAGCACGGAAAATTGTGAGGCATCAATATATTTGGCCTGCAGTCCGTAAAGCGCTGAAATCGTTCCGAAAGTCAAGCCAGTGCTCATGAGCAGAGTCGTATAATTGGC
>Ga0209749_1001369_pt1 | contig 22162 bp, 19 predicted proteins | sample EPASupsiteSAE347_FD_187267 | JGI IMG/M metagenome (GOLD analysis project Ga0209749, IMG submission 187267) | Bioremediated contaminated groundwater from EPA Superfund site, New Mexico - Sample SAE3-47 (SPAdes) (version 2) | ecosystem: Environmental > Aquatic > Deep subsurface > Groundwater >...
TCGAAGGCGCCCGCATGTTTTACGGACGCAAGGACCAGGACTCTCTGTTCTGGCCGGTTCGCGGCGCCGGATATGATCTTTTGCCAAAAACCGGACAGATAACCTGCCACGACGCCCTTGGCCGGGAAATCCCCTGCCCGGATTCGGGCCAGGACGGAGAACACCGGCATGGCCTCGCCTGGCCGCAGCCGCGCTTTACCGATCTCGGCGAGACGGTGCTCGACAATCTGACCAGACTCATCTGGTTCAAGGATGGGGATATGGGAGCAAGCCCCACGACCTGGCCGCAGGCCCTGGATTTCATCAACGAGATCAACCGGTGCAACCTGCACGGCAGCAACGACTGGCGGCTCCCCGACATAAACGCTCTGGAATCGCTGGTGGACTGTTCCCAGGCTGAACCGGCCCTGCCCCTTGGCCACCCCTTCCTCAATATCCGCGAGGCGTATTGGTCAGCCACCACCAGTTTTTTCGAAACGGACTGGGCCTGGGCTCTATATCTCCACAAAGGTGCCCTGGGGGTCGGCCACAAAAAGGGGGAATCGTTTTCCGTTTGGCCCGTCAGGCTTGCAGGGGAACAAGATTGAGGCTATCCGAACAGCCCGACCAGAAAAAGGCTCAGCAGCGGGAAATAGGTGATGATCCCCAGGGTGACAAACAGTATCGCCAGGAATGGCAGGGTGGCGGTGTACAGCTCGGCGATTGGCCGCTCGAACCGGTAGCTGGCCAGAAAAAGATCAAGCCCCACCGGCGGGGTGCAATAGCCGATCTGCAGGTTGGTCAGAAAGATGATGCCCAGATGGGTGAGATCAACCCCATACCCTTGGGCAATGGGCACGATGAGCGGCACCACCAGCACCAGGGCGGAGAAGATATCCAGCAGGCAGCCGACCATGAGCAGAAAGATGTTCAGCAGCAACAGAAAGGTGTACTTGCTTGAGATATGCTCCCGGATCACGGCAAAGAGCCTGGACGGGATCTCCTGATCGATGAGAAAGCTGGTGGAGGCCATGGAGGCGGCCAGCACCACGAAGATCCCCCCGAACAGGGCCATGCTCCGCACCACGATGGAGGGCAGCCGCGCCGGAGTGATGTCCCGGTGCACGCACATCTCCACGATCAGCACATAGAGGGCGGTAACCGCCGCTGCCTCGCCCACGACAAAGAGACCCCCGTAAATCCCCCCCAGCACGATAACCGGCAAGGGCAGCTCCCAGGCCGCTGCCCGCAGAGCCCGCCGCCGTTCCCCTTTCGGTACGGGCTGCCGGGGTCCGCGGCTGGCCGCGCCTTTTTTGATGCTGTAGGCCCCCAGCAGGAGCAGCATCAGCAGCCCCGGCAGAATCCCGGCCAGAAAGAGATGGTCGATCCGGGTCTCGGCGATGACCCCGTAAAGGATCAGGGGAAGGCTGGGAGGAAACAACAGCCCCAGGCTGCCGGAGGTGGTGATCAACCCCAGGGAAAACCGCTCGGGGTAGCGATCCTTGAGCATGGCGGGAAAAAGCAACCCGCCCAGGGCGAAGATGGTCACCCCGGAGGCGCCGGTAAAGGCGGTGAACACCGAACACACCACCAGGGCGATCACCGCCAGCCCGCCGGGCAGCCAGCCCAGCAGGACGTTGGACAGATCCAGCAGCCGCACCGGCGCCTTGCTTTCGGAAAGAATGGTTCCGGCCAGGATGAACAGGGGCAGGGAGAGGAGCATGGGGGTATCGGCCAGCCGGGACATCTCGATGATCACCACCGAGGGATCAACGCCCGCGCCATGAAAGGAGAGCAGGGCCAGGGCGGCCATCACCACGAAGAGCGGGCTGCCCAGTACGGCCAACCCGATGGGGATCAGTTGCACAAGCTGCATATCAGAATCTACGCCAGCTCATCGGAGGAGCGAATCTCTTTCCCGGCCAGGGGGGCGCGAACGCTTTGCCAGCAGCCGAGCAGAAAACGCAGGGTGATGCCGCCGAAGGCCAGGGGGAAAATCAGGTTGAGCTGCCAGGAGGCAAGCCCTGCCATCTCCTGCCCGCCGCCCTGGCCCGCTTCCTGAAAAACAAAATCAGCTGCCACCCAGGTAAGCACCACACAAACACCCGTGGCGAAAACATGCCGCACCACCCGCAGCCAGCGCAAAATCCCCCCGGGCAGAAGGTGGGAGGCAAGATCAATGGAGATATGCTTGTCCATCTTGGTGGCCACCACGGCCCCGAGCAGCCCGGTCCACAAAACCATGACCCGCAGGAGCGGATCGGCCCAGGAAAGCCCCCCGCCCCACACATCGCGCAAAACGATCTGCACGCAGGCCAGAACAATCATCGCCGCAACAAGCAGGAGAAGAATCGCCTCCTCAAGCCGCTCCAGCAATCGGCCCATCCGTTGGATGCCCCAGGAAAACCCGGCCAGAATGGCGTTCATCTCGCCGCCGCCCCACCTGGGGATTTTGCCCGGAAATCGGCAAGCAACCCGGTGGCCGCCTCGTAGATCTCCTTGGAAAAGGCCTTGCCAACCAGACGCGGCACGGTTTTCTGGTCGCGCACCGCCACCAGCTGCCGCAGGGTTTCCTTATCCGCCGTTACCAGCTGAATGCCGTTTTTCTTCAGGGTGGCAAGGGCCTCTTCATTGCTGCGCCGGGTGTCGATCAACAGGGCGGCGAAATGTTTTTTCGCCGCGCTTTCCATCAGGGCGGCATGCTGGGGGGAGAGCTTGTCAAAGGCGTTCTTGGAAAAAACCAACCCGCCGTAGGCGTAGCCAAAGGGCGTGTCGGTGATGTATTTGGTCCGGGTAAACCACTGGAGAACGATGGAACCGTAAAAACCGTTGAATACCGTGTTGATCATGCCGGTTTGCAGGGAGGAGAGCACATCCGGGATGGAAAGGGGGATGGGGGTGACGCCCACATCCTCCAAAAAGCCACGGCTCAGCGGATCGTTCTCCGGCGCCCAGCACTTGCTCGCCCGCAACTGGGCCACCGTGGTCACCGGCTCGCCGGACATGGTGTAGACAAAGCCGACCTCGGTCATGGCCAGCAGCACCAGATCCTTTTCCAGAAAGGCCTTTTGGAAGCGCGGAAACAGCCCTTCCGCCAACCGGTCCACCTCGGCATAGGATCTGAAAAGAAAGGGGATGGCCATGATCCGGAAATCCGGCACGGTCTCGCTGATCCCGGTCATGGTAAAGCCGCCGCCCTGGAGCTGGCCGATCCGCATCTTGCGATACATGGCCCGGTCATCGCCCATCACCCCGCCCATGTAGAGCTTGAACCCGATCTCGCCATTGCTTTTGGCGGTCACCTCGTTCTGAAACTCCTGAAACCGCTTGGCCCAGACGCTGCCCTCCGGGGCAAGGGTGGCGATTTTAAAAAGATGACGAGGCGCCGCCTGTGCGGTCATCGGGGCCATGAGCGCCAGAAGGGCAATGCCGAAACAAACCGGGCGCAGCAGACGATTCATACCTTCCTTTCTCCTCGGGGCGATGGTTGTCTCAAACGGTTCCTAAGCCGTTGTTACCGATAACGTCGATCCTATCCGGCAAGAGCGGCATAACGAGCCGTAACGAAATAACAACGGCCATTTCGAACGGCTCCTAAAAAAATTCATCGGCCTGATCCAGCAGTTTCCGGGCCCGCCTCTTGGCCAGGACATTGGGCAGGGTCAGGTCCGGGGCCTGGGCAAGATCAAAGGCCAGCGCTTCCTCAAGGAGGCGGACATAGAGTTCCCGGTCAAAGGTCTGCCGTCCGTAATGTTCGGCATAGGCCACCAGGGTTGGGAGAAAACGCCGCTCCCCCAAGGCCAGGGCTTTCTCGAAATGGATCCGGCTCACCTCCGGCTTGCCGCCCAGCATCACCGGACGGGAGCCATAATAGATACCGAGAAAAAGATGGGCGCCGCCGTGGTAAAAACCCTCATCCAGGGCCAATACCCGCAGCATCAGCTGCTCGACCTTGGGCAGATCGGCGACCGCAGCGGGCGCGCCCTTGCTGAAACCGATCCAGGTGGCCCAGCCGTAGCCGGACCAGAAGAGTTTCTCCACCTCCCCGGCCCCGACCGACTGCAAGGACTCGCTGAACCCGGCAAGCGGCACTTGGCTTGCATCACCAAGTCCGGCGTGCGTGCCAAGCAGACGCAAGCCGTATTCCCTGGCCTTTTCCCCCAAAACCACCGCCCGCTCCGGACGGCCGCATTCCGGCATGAGGCTCGCATAGGCGGTGTAGGCCTGGGCGCCATGCGCCAGCAGCCGGGCGTTCTCCGGCTCGGAAACCAGCAGGCTGTCAAGGAGCAGCAGATAAGAAGGCGCGCCGTCACAAACCAGTTCCAGGTCCGCCTGCCGGTTGAGATTTTTCACCACCGGACCGACCATCGGGGTTATCATCAGCGAGGCGCACCCCTGCGACAACACTGCGACCGCAAACAGCACCACGGCCAAGCGCCCATGCCGCACGGGAAAAAACCGCCATTGGTCAATGATGTTCCGCATGCCACCCTGATCCTTGTTGTCCATGTGACGGCGCCAAAATCCTCTCCCGCCGAGTATACCACACCCTTTCGCGCCCCGGATACAGGCAACCGAAGCCAGGCGCAAAAAAATGCCCCGGTAAAAAATACCAGGGCATCGCAACAGACTCGTCATTCGCCGGATCAGGAAATCGCCACCAGCTCCAGGGCAAAGGTGAGATCCTTGCCTGCCAGGGGCGGATTGGCGTCCAGAACGACCACCTCGTCATTGACCGCCACAACGGTGACCACAACCAATTCCCCGTTGGGGCCGCCCATCTGCAGCTTCTGGTCAACCTCGGGATTGAGATCCGGGGGAACCTGACTCCTGGGCACTTCGATAACCAGCTCCTCATTCTTTTCGCCGTAGGCTTTATGCGAGGGGATGGTGACCGTTTTCTTGTCGCCGACGGCCATCCCCAGGACAGCTTCATCAAAACCCGCGATTACCTGCCCGCTGCCAAGGGTAAACCCCAGGGGATCGCGCCCGGCCGAGGAATCGAAAACAGTTCCATCCGCCAGCGTGCCGGTATAATGGATCTTGACGCTATCTCCTTTTTTGGCCTGTGACATACCTTGCTCCTTTTTGTCTTTACCCGAGAGGGATTTTATATCGATGAAATTACGTTGTTTATAATGGAACGAAACACTGAGCCACACCATTTTCGAGAATGGTGCTTGCCTAAGGCCCCTCTTTGGCTTTAAGTTGGGAGCCTTACCCTTTCCCCTAACGGCAACTGCCACGGCAACGTAGCGGCGGCAGCAAAGGACGTCTCAATGTACGAATGGATTCTCACGGGGCTCAGCATTCTGGGAACCCTCTACAACCTGCAAAAACGCGCGGCCGGCTGGGTGATCTGGACCATCGCCAACCTTGGCTGGATCATCAGCTTTTCCCATAAGGGCATGCTGGCCGAGGCGTTCCTCTTCTCGGTCTATCTGGTGCTGTCCGTTTACGGCATCTTCAAATGGTGGCCTCGCGCCCAGCAAGAAAAGGGCTGAAGCACCGGGTCATGCACCCAATTGGATGGAATCCTCCACGCCGAGGGACTGGTAGATATCCAAGGCCTGCCGGGAGTGATTCAGGGTATAAAAATGGATGCCCCGCACCTCGTTGTCCAGCAGATCGCGGACCTGCTCGGTGGCCCAGTGCACCCCGACCTTTTCCACCTGCTCATCGCTTCTGCCCCGATCCAGGGCGCGCAACAAGGCGGCAGGAATCCTCGCCCCGGCGGCAAGCTCGGCCATCCGCACCATGCCGCTCTTGGTGGTGATGGGCATGAGCCCGGCAATGATGGGCACGTTTATGCCGGCCAGGACGCAGCGGTCGCGGAAATCATAAAAATCGCGGTTGTCGAAGAAGAGCTGGGTCACGATATAGTCCGCCCCGGCGTCAACCTTGGCCTTGAGATAGTCCATCTCCAGCAGACGGTTGGGGGTGGCGGGATGCCCCTCCGGGAAACCGGCGACACCCACGCCCATCCGGGGAAAGTTCTTTTTGATAAAGGCGACCAGATCGGCGGCATAGGCAAAGCCGTCCTCGGGCTGAACGAAATCCTTCTGGCCCTTGGGAGGATCGCCGCGCAGGGCGAGAATATTCCTAACCCCGCTTGCGGCGTAGTTACCGAGGATCTCCGCCATTTCCGCCCGGTTTGAGCCGACACAGGTAAGATGGGAGACAACGGTGAGGTTGGTCTCCTGCTGAATCCTGACGATCAGCTTGTGGGTGCGGTCCCGGGTCGAACCGCCCGCTCCGTATGTCACGCTGACATAGGCGGGCTTGAGGGGCATCAGATCGGAGATATTGGCAAAAAGATTTTCCCAGCCCGGCTCATCCTTGGGCGGGAAGAATTCAAAACTGAAGGAAAACCTGTTGTTGTCGAGAATGTCCTTAACCAGCATCGTATCTCTAACCCGTTGTTTTGGTGAAAAATTTCAGATATCAGAAAAAATACCTATCTACCAAATTTAACATCCGATTGCTCGAAAAATTCACGGCCATAGGGAAAAAAATACACGGCCAACGGCAAATACGTTGCCGGGTATCCCCGTTCGGACAGGACGAATCCTCATCTTGACTTGACAAAGTCCGGCCCAGGGTTGTAATCAGATTCTGGCGAAGTAAGCAAACATTGCGCCATCGGGATGATGGCCGGGGGATCACGGAACATTGGCACATTCAAACAAAAAAACACCTGCGGCCACCCTGCTGTTCTGCTCTCTGTGCCTGGCTGCCATACCCCGCCAAGCCGCTGCCTACACCGAAAAAGACCTTGAAACCCTGAAGGCCGCCAACCGTTGCGTGGAATGCGACCTTTCCGGCGCGGATCTGCGCCGGGCAAAGCTTGCCACCGCCTGCCTGGAGCGGAGCAATCTCTCCAGGGCAAACCTGGCCGGGGCCGACCTGGAAGGGGCAAACCTCAAAGCCGTCGACCTTTCCGGGGCAAACCTGATCGACGCCAACCTGGAAGAGGCGGATCTCTACAAGGCGGATCTTTCCGGCGCCTTTATCAAGGGGGCCAGCTTCAAGAATGCCTCCCTCGCCCGCAGCAACCATGAACGGGCAATCCTCGAAGGCTCTGCATACACCGCCCCGGAGAATGCCCTGACAAGGCCGGAAAAGCCCGGACCGGAACCGGCTGCAGCCCCAGCACTTGAGGAAAAGGCTGAACCGGTCATACCTGCCCGCCAGCCCGAGACAAAGCAAGCAGCACCGGCCCCTCCCCCGGTTGCAGCCAAGGTTGCGCCCACGCTTCCCGTTCCGTCCCCTCCGGCATCGATGCCTCCGCCGAAGCCCGTTCCCGAACCGGCTCCCGCCCCAGCATCGTTGCCCGCCCTGCCCCGCAAGGAAACGACGCCCGAGGTTGCGGAAAACCAGCCGCCAGCTTCCTTGCCAGAACCGGCGCGGACGACACAGGCGGTGGGCCCCGTATCTCCCCCCCAGGCGCAACCGGCTCCGGCGCAGCCCGCACCGGTCCGAGTCACCAAAAAACCAGCGGTTCAAGCGCCCATGCCCTCGGGAGCCACCTCTGAGGTGGAACGCCTGGTCGCCCAAAACGCCTGCCCCGGTTGCAACCTGGCCGGAGCCGACCTTACCGGCCTCAATCTGAATCGGGCGAATCTGGCCGGAGCCAACCTGAGCGGAGCCAATCTGGAAGGGGCAAGCCTCAAGACGGCAGACCTGGCCACGGCAAATCTCAGCCAGGCAAATCTAGCCAAGGCAAATCTCGCCGGAGCCGATCTCTACAAAGCCGACCTCACCGGGGCAATCCTGACCGGGGCTGACCTTGAGGGAGCGTACCTGATCGGAACGATCCTGGAAAAAGAGCGTCAGAAAGGCACCAAAGAGGACATTGATGCCTTCCTCGCCCAGTACCGCAGCAAAACCCCGCCAACCCCCAAGAGGAAAAATCCCCTGGAAAAAGATCGTGCCCAGGTGGAAAACCTGTGGGCTCCCTCTTTCCGGGCCATGCAGACAACGCCAACGCTGGGTACACCCGAACAGGAAAACGACACCGCCGGCGTCGCCGTTGCCCCGGCACCCATCCCGGCCCCGGCCATGCCTTCGCCTTCGGATGAAGAGCCCCCTGTCGCTGTCGCCACGGCCGTTCCCAGCGGTCCGGCGACAACAGCTCCGGCTGTGGCGGTGATGCCTCCGGCAGCGCCAGCACCACCAGCCACCCCGGCACCACCGGCGGCACTGCCGGCCGCCACAGCCGCCGCCATCCAGCCCGTGGCTCCACCGCTCCCGCAGACCCCACCCCCTCCTCCGGTTTTGAAAAAGATACCGGAAGAAGTGAAACCGCCGGAAAGCCCCAAGCTTTCCGACCTGGAAAAGCTCCTGCAATCCAACCGCTGTGTTGAGTGCAACCTTGCCGGCCAGGATCTCTCCGGGAAAAAACTGAAAGAGGCTGTCCTTGAGCGCTGCAATCTCTCCGGGGCAAACCTGCGTGACGCCAACCTGGAAGGGGCGAACCTCAAGGGCGCGAACCTTACCGGAGCCAATCTGGAAAATGCCGATCTGGAAGGGGTTGATTTCTACAAGGCTGACCTGACAAACGCCAATCTCAGGGGGGCAAACCTCAAGGACGCATCAGGGTTACGGCAGACCGGCGCCCAACCGGAAGGAGCCTCGGACACAGGTCTGTTCTCAAGATAAACGAAGAAAAGGAAATCTGGCAAAGCCCAGGGGGATTTATCACTTCGCCTTGTTGATCTTGATTTCCTTTTTTTTGCTTTTTTCCGTCTTGGGCAGGGTAATGGTGAGCACGCCCTTGTCGAATTTGGCCTCGATCTTGTCCTCCTGCACCTCCACCGGCAACCGGAAGGCCCGTTGAAACGCCCCGCTGTAACGCTCCAGGTAATAATGGTGCTCGTCTTTTTCCTCTTTTTCCTTCTTCTTCTCGCCCTCAATGGTCAACAGGTTGCCGGAGAGGCTCAGCTTGATGTCCTCCGGGTCAAGGCCGGGCAGTTCGGCCTTGACGATCAGCTTGTCCTTGGTTTCCGAAATATCGGCCATCGGCGCCCAACCCTTGGTGAACATGGCCGGCAATGGCCAATCATCCAAAAACCGGTTCCACAGCCGGTCCATTTCGTTGCGCACGGTGCTGAGTTCCGAAAACGGTTTCCTTGGAATAAGTTCCCTCATGGCACACCTCCTTCAGTGAAGTCCCCCTGGACCTTACAGAATTTTTGCCGGGTCAACCCCGTTGGCGATTATCTTTTTTCAAGGATCCTGGCAAGGGCCTCTTCCAGATCCTCCATGGAAAACGGTTTTTCGATGAATTCATGCACTCCGAGCCGAAAGGCCTCGGAAATGACCGCTTCGGTCATGTAGGCCGTGAGCAGGATCTTCTTGAACCTGGCATTGAGGCGCTGCGCCCGTTTTAAAAATTCAAGGCCGTCCATGCCGGGCAACCGGTAGTCGGCGATGATGATGTCGCAGTCATTGCCTTTGATGATCTCCAGGGCGTCCTCCCCTGTCTCAACCGCCATGATCGCGCAATTCTCATTGGCAAAAAAACGTCGCAGGGAATCCCTGATCAACGGTTCATCCTCAACCAGCAACACCTTCATCCCCTGCAATCGCTCAAACAGGTCCATACCGCCCTCCTCCCGGAGTTCACCCATTCCGCTCCGGCGCAGGCCCAAGGGAAATAACAAATTCCGCGCCGCCCCAGACGCTGCTTTCCACGACCAGCGTGCCGTGGTGATCATTGATGATTCGCTGACACAGACTCAGACCGATACCGGTCCCGTCACTCTTGGTGGTGTAAAACGGATCAAACACCTTCCCCCGCCGGTCTTCCGGGATCCCCGGCCCTGAATCGCCCACCCGGATAACCACCGCTTCCTTTTCAAAAACGGTCCGCACCGAGATCATTTTTTCTTCCGCGTGGCGCAAGGCCTCGGTCGCATTGGTCAGAAGGTTGAGCACGACCTGCTCGATCAGGCTGGCGTCAAGGCGGCAGCGGGGCAAATCGCCGGCAAGATCCTTCTCCACTCCGACCCTGTCCCGCCGTAAGGCTGCGGCGCACAGGAAGAGCGCGTTTTCCACCGGCTGATTGACATCAACCAGGGTCAGACGCGGCTGCCCCGGCTTTGAAAAATCCATGACCCGCCGGATCACCGACTCTATCTTCCCGGAGGCAACCTTCATCTGGGCAAGGATCTCGCCCACCGTCTCCAGGTTCTCCTGGCGTTCATGGATCTTGCCCAGGGTATCGAGATAGATATTGATGCCGGACAAGGGGTTGCGGATCTCATGGGCGATTCCCGCGGCCACCCGGCCGAGGGAAGACATCTTGTCCTGAACCCGGACAATCTGTTCCAACTCCCTGTTCCGGGTGATGTCAAGCATGCTGACCAGCACCGTTTCCCTCCCCTGATAATCAATCCGGCTGGCCCGGCAGAACACCCATTTCATGGCCTGGGTTGCGCCGGGCGTCTGCTGCGGATAAAACCGGAAATCGACATCCACCGAGGACGCCTCGCCACTGCTGACCCTGGCATAGGCACCCTCCACCTTTTCCAGATCGTCGGGGTGCACCCCGGCAAAAGCGTCCGTTCGAAAATGGGCGGGAAGAGGCCCAAAAAGTCTTTTTTGCTCGGGATTGCGATAGATGATCGCATTGTCCTGAATCAGGAGAATCCCGGCCAGGGAGTTTTCCACCAGCTCCCGGAACCTGTTTTCGGTAACGGCCCGCTGTTCCTCAAGCTCCATGCGGTAGAGGGCCTGGCCCACGTCCTGGGCTATCTCCCCGAACAACACCTGTTCCTCAAGGTCGTGCTCACGGGAACCGGAGGTGGAAACCGTCAACAGCCCATAAACCTGATCGTGGTGGCTCAGTCTGGAGGTAAAACAAACCCTGTCCGCATCGTCCTTCGCAAGGATGCATCCCGCGCAACGGTTTGCCGGAGCGCTCACCACCAGCCCCTCGCCGGCCAAGGCCTTTTTCGCGCAGGCAGGAAAAACCCCTTTTTCCATGGACTGCCGCACCCGAAAAAATTGCTCCCCCAAACCTACTTCGGCACAGCGGACCAACGCCCCATCCCTGTTGATCAGGGCGAGCCAGGCGCTGAAATAATGGGCTTCATCCACCAGGATACGGCAGATACCCTGAAGCAGCTCATCACGGCTCTTTCTCTCTGCCAGCAGCTGATGGATGCGGCGACCGGTCCGCACAAGCAGGGCGAGATCCGCCTCCCTCTCCCTGCTTTGCCAGCGCTGCAAAAACCAGAATCGCACCGCGACTCCGCCAAAGCCGCCGGACAGCAGCAACAGACTGGTCTGCAGGGAAAAATCAGGGCCTGGGCGCGCACTCTCCAACAGGGAGAGGAGGGAGAACAACACCCCCCCTCCCAGAAAGGCCAGAATGTTCAGCATGCTCTTGCGCATCGGTCAGGAGAGGAGCCCGTTATTGTCCGGCGCGCTGTTTATCGGCATCAAGCACCCGCCGCACCACCTCCGCCAGCCTCCCGGGACTGAAGGGCTTGAGCAGATACTCTCGCACCCCCAGCTCCAGGGCCTCTTCCTCGGTAAGGATATCGCTATGGCCCGTGGTCAGGATAACCGGAATGTCCGCGCGCAATCCCAGAACCCTCTCGGCAAGCTGGGCGCCGGTCATGCCGGGCATGGTCAGGTCGGTGATAACCAGATCAAAACCGTCCGGATCGGCAACAAACTCGCCCCAAGCCTCCCGGCTGTCGCCATGGGCCCGCACCTGATATCCCATAATCCCGAGCGCCTGTTTTCCCAATTCCGCCAAGGCAGGCTCATCATCCACGAAGAGGATGCGCTCCGTACCCACGGACAGCTGCAAGTCGCCACCAACGCCGTTGATCTCCGCCTCCTCCTTGATGCGGGGGAAGTAGAGGTCAAACACCGTTCCCTGCCCCGGCACGCTGGAAACCTCAATGGCGCCCTGATGGCTTTTCACAATCCCATGCACCACGGCAAGCCCCATTCCGGTTCCTTCCCCGGTTTGTTTTGTGGTGAAGAACGGCTCGAAGATCCGCGCCATCACATGCTGCTCCATCCCCTGCCCGGTATCGCGCACCCCGAGATGAACATAAGCTCCGGGCCTCAGGTCCGGATTCAAGGCAGCCCGGGCCTCATCAACCTCCTCGGGCCCAAGGGTGACGAAAAGGGTGCCTCCCTTGCCGCGCATGGCATGGGAAGCGTTGATACAGAGATTCATCAGCACCTGATGGATTTGTACCGGATCGGCCAAGGCCCAACAGGCTTGACCGCTTATCTCCTGCTTCATCTCCATGGTGCTGGGCAGGGAAGCCCTGAGCAGTTTCATGGCCTCCTTGACTATGCTCCGCAATTCAAGGGGTTCCCGCCTTGCCTCGCTGTGCCTGCTGAAGGTAAGAATCTGCGCCACCAGATCCTTGGCCCGCTTGCCTGCCCTGGTCACCTCCGCCAGTTTGGCATAGGCAGGCATATTCTGTTGCAGATCCATCATGGCCAGTTCCGTGTAGCCCATGACCGCAGCCAGGATGTTATTGAAATCATGGGCAATACCGCCGGCCAGGGTACCGATGGCCTCCATCTTCTGAGCCTGAAGAAGCTGAAATTCCAGCTTCTTCTGTTCGCTGATATCCTTGGCAAAATGGGCGATGCCGGTTATCTTTCCCTGGTCGTCCATGACCTGGGTAGCGGTGAGCAAAAAGGTCTTTTGCAGCTCGGGATGAAAAATCTCCTGACTATGTGACTTGCCCTCGCGGGAGAGAAGATGCGCCGCGCATCCCGCACAGGGATCCGGGCTCCCCAGGAACACCTCGTAACAATGCCGGCCGACCAACTCCGCCGCTGTTTTTTTCAGGATACGACAGGCCGCCTTGTTTACCCTGGTGAGACGCAGGGAGGTGTCCTGCAGGGTAACGATGTCGTCCACGGCGTCAAAGGTCCGCTCCCACTCCCGCTGAGCCTCCCCCATCCGTTCTTCGGCTACGCGGCGCTCACGCATTTCCTTGAGGAGCTGCTCATTTTTCTGGGAAAGCTCCGCCGTGCGCGCCACCACCATTTTTTCCAGATGGTCACGATAGCCATCGAGCTTCTCTTCCGCAGCCTTGCGCTCGGTGATATCCTGGATGATCACAATGGCCGTCCGCTGCTCCCCATCGGCAATGGGCAACACGACCAGAGCGACTCTCCGCCCCTTCAACAGCAGCGCTGCCTCCTCGCCCAAAGCAAGGGGGTGCTCGCCGAGTTCGACAAAAAGCCTCTCCACCTCCCGGCGGGTACTTTCCGCAAAGAAATCGGAAAAAGTGGCGGCCAGGATCTTTTCTTCCCGTGCGCCAAGGATGGCCGCTCCAGCGGCATTGACATACACAACCCTTCCCTCGGCGGTGCACTCGACGATCCCCTCGTTGATGTTGCCAAGAACAACCTCGAAATGTTTCCTTGAACTCAACAGCTCCCTGGTGATATCCCGCTGGTACACGCTGTCAATCCCGACCACCCCTGAAAAACCCAGTTCTCCCTTATTCTTTCGGGCGGTAAGCAATCTGGAGATATGCTGTTCGATGTCGCGGAAAGGGCCCTTGGCAATACAGGCATTGGCGCCGAATGAGGCGTAGTCGAGTGCTTCTTCCGCAGCGATGGCGGAAAGGATGATGATACAGACGTTTTTCAACTCCGGCATGGATCGCACGATCCGGCACAACTTATCGCCGCTGATATTGGGCATGACCAGATCCACGAACATGATGTCCGGAACAAAATCAGCGAGCACGGACAGGGCTGTCAGGCTGTCGGGCGCGGTTTTCACCTCATAGCCTTTCTTGCCGAGGAAATTGCTCATGAGCCGAAGCATCAGCGGTTGGTTGTCCACTACCAGAATCTTTTCATTCATGGTCGTCCCCAAAACCCTGTGGCAGAGCGGAGTCACCTCTCAGCCCTGAGTATCCCTCGGTCTTACCGCCCTTTTTTTAATTGTAGCACAAGTTCTCCCTCCGCCGTGCGGTTAAAATGTGGACATCCCGCTCCATTCCTGAAAACGGTAGAGACCGTACCGGAGCGGCGAATTTTCGGCAAACTCCTTGTAATCAACGGAATAGACCCCATCCCGGTTCCGCCAGATCCGCTCGAAGTAATCGCTTGCCTCCCTGGCCACCGGAGAATCCTCCGGGGCCGTCACCTCAAGGCAAGCCTCCAGGTTCAGGTCGTCAAGATTCCGCCGGGTCAGGTTGGCCGAACCACCGATGAGCACTGTTTCGCGAGGCAGGGAAATCATGGCCAGTTTGGGGTGAAACTGCTCGCCGTGCGTCCCGTACCAGCGCACCTGGATTTTGCCCTGGGATTTCCCGACAAGTTCCTGGGCCACCGGCCGGTTGGGAATGCCGTTTTTTTTGCGGCCAAAGGCATCCTTGTTGGGATCAAGAAGCAGCCGCACCTCAGCCCCTCTGGCCGCTGCCCCAAGAAGTCCCGCGATAATTTCACGGTCGGAGAGATAGAACATGGCCATCCGCACCGAACAGCCGCTCCCGCAACGGGACAGGGCCGTTAACAGCCGCGCCTTGATCTTCCCTTCGGTGAGCAGGCACAGATGCACGGTGCCGGATTCGGGCCGGTCCGGAATCTCCCATGGAGGCAAAGTTTCCCCGGAGAGGCTTGCCACCGCGGCCTCCGCCTCGACAACATCCCGCACCAGCTCCCCTTGGGCAACAATGGCGATGTTGGAATGATAACCGCTTGCGTCATGGGGGTTGGCTGAGGTGATAAGCGCCTCTTTTTCACTGGCCACCACCTTGCGGTGATTGGCCTTGAAATTGAACAGGCTCAAATATCCCCGCATTGTCATGGCCGGTCCATTTTGGGCAAATGGCGAGGGCAGCCAACCGTTGCCGCCGACGCCGAACCATTGGCAAAAAAGCCGCCACCAGGCCGAGTAGATGAAGTTGGAATCACGCAGCTTGCTGGTATCGGTGTAAATGATCCGCACCCCGCTTGCCCGCAACCTCCGGAAATGCTCCGGTTCCTCCGCTCCGTAACTCCGGTTGATTGGATCGGTGATGAGCACAATGTCCACTTGGGGCGACCGCTGTTTTTTTTCAACGAGCCCGCGGGTCATCTCCTCGGACAGGGGAGGATATTTCTCCCCTGGGGCATGAACGCTGTTGAAGAGAAAAAGGTCGAGCAGCACAAAACGCTCGGCCCTCTCGATGATCCGGTGGATCCGGCTAAAAATGGCTTGCTCGCGCACCGGCTGTCCGTCCCGCTGATAGGTGCGGTCGGCCAGAAACTCGACCTCCGAGGCAACACGCGGCGCCCCTGCAAACGAAACCCCCTTGGGCAGGGGCTTGCCCTTGCCATACGCCATGAGACCCAGCCAGGCAACGGCCACGACAACCACGATGATCCGCAAGAGATTACCCCTCCCAAATTTTGCCTTGCCCATAACACTCCTTGGGAAATTACATTCGTTTGTCAATTAACGGTGTTGGAACGAAGAGAACCACTGAAGGGCCAATACGGAGAAAAGAGCTGCAATGGTCACACCGAAGCCAAAAAGATATCCACCAGATTCGGATCAAACTGGGTTCCGGCAAGGGAACGGATGTGTTGGGCAACCTTTTCCGGAGGCCATGCCTCCCGATAGCGCCGGGCCGAGATCAGGGCGTCCCAGTTGTCGGCAATGGAGAAGATCCTGGCCGCCAAGGGAATCTGTTCGCCTTTCAAGCCGCGGGGATAGCCGGTGCCATCCCACCGTTCATGATGGCAATAAGGGATATCCAGGGCCGGGCGCAGGTAATGAATGGGGGACAACAGGTCAAAGGCAAAGGCCGGATGGCGCCGCATGATCTGCTGCTCCTCTTCGGTGAGCGGGCCGGGCTTCATCAGAACCGTATCCGGCACCGCCATCTTGCCGATATCATGGAGCAGGGCGCCACGGCGGACATGATCCAGCTCATCCTCCCGGATGCCCAGGGCGCAGGCCACCTTCAAGGTGAGTTCCGCCACCCGCTGGGTATGGCCCTCGGTTTCCGAATCGCGCAACTCCAGAGCCTTTGCCCAGCCCTCGATGGTGGTGTCGTAGGCCAGGGTCAATTCGATGTTCGACTCCTGGAGTTTACGGAAAAGCGTCGCGTTATCGATGGCGATTGCCGCCTGGATGGCCAGGGCCTCAAAAAAATCGGACCATTCCGGGTCGGCCTCAAAACGCTCCCGGGAAAAAATCTCGAAAACGCCCTTCACCTGCCCTTTGGCAATGAGGGGCACGGCATAATAGGTTATGAATTTTTCTTTTATGAGCAACTCATTGCGGACAAACGGATTGGGCTGTTCGCCAATATCCGGAATATGAACGACCCGCCGCTCATAGGCGGCGATCCCGGCCCCGCCTTCGCCAAGCCGCACCTTGGATTTGCGGATGCCGATCCCTTCAAAACCCCAATCCGCCCCATGATCCAGGGTCTGGGTGTGGGTGTTGAGCAAAAGAATGGCCCCGGCATCCATGCCCAGTTGCGACACGGTCTGTTCCAGAAAAAGCTTCATGGTCAGCCGCAGATCCAGACTCGCGGTAATCACCATATCGATGGCGTGCAGGGTGGTCAGATGCTGGAGCCTTGCCCTGGCCCGTCCTTCCGCCTCAAGCCGGGCGACAATCTCCTTTTCAAGTTCCGTGTTTTTTTGAACAAGGGCTGTATTCGTCCGGACGATTTCCAGGTCCGCCTCATGCACCCTGGTGATGGTAAGCCTGGACAGGCCAATGACCAGAAAAACAAAGAGGGAGCCCCCGAAAAAAACCAGCCCGGTGATGATCTCCACTGGAAAAACAAGGTGTCTGACCTGAATAATGATAAAAAACAGATATCCGGCAATAAAAAACACATTCAGGGCAGACAGCGCCCGCCATTTCCCCACGCAGGAAAGGGGAACCAGCCGCCTGGTCTGCACACAAAGCCGCGCCGCGGCAATGAGAAAAATTATCCCGGGAATCACCAGGATGGTGGACAACAATTGACTCGGTGTCATACGGTTTTCCGGCAATGCAAGGAATTCCCCAGGAATCCCCGCAGTTGGTAAGCATTCACCCCTATCCGCAATCAGTGTACAGAGTGGCGGCGTTAAAGTCAAAATCTCTGACCGGCGTCACCCCGTGGACATGGCGGCCAATCGAGACGAAGCATTGCTTTTCAGAATGATTTCGCCTAACATAAGGGCATTCTTCGTTAATGGAGTTCGGCTCCGGCGCCAATTCGGGAAACGACACAGGAGAGCACAGCGCGAACATGGAACCGCAGCCGCTGGTCATCGAATACCGCTTCCGCCTGCAGGACAACAGCGAAGAGCTTTTTACCATCCGCCTCGACCCCCAGACCCTTGAAACCCCGCCCGGCTCCGCTGCCGAACCCTTGCCGCACTGGACTGCGCTCCCCTTTGCCCAGTGCGCCAGTTGCCCGTTGACAGAGGCAGCCTCTCCCCACTGCCCGGCCGCAGCCAACCTTGCCCCCATTGTCCAGAGGGGCGAAAAGCTTCTCTCCTTTGACCTGCTGGACCTTCAGGTGACAACCGCCGAGAGGATAACCATCCAGAAAACCACGGCACAACGGGCGCTTTGCTCCCTGATGGGGCTTGTCATCGCGACAAGCGGCTGCCCGCACACCGCTTTTTTCAAGCCCATGGCCCGGTTTCATCTGCCGCTGGCCAGCGAGGAAGAAACCATCTTCCGCGCCACCGCAACCTATATGCTGGCCCAATATTTTGTAACCAACGAGGGGAAACAGGCGGATTTCAACCTGGAAAAATTGACTGATCTGTACCGCACCATTCAGGAAGTCAACCTGGCCATGGCGAAAAGGGTCCGGAGCGGCTCAAAAACAGATTCGTCCGTCAATGCCATTATTCTGCTCGATATGTACGCCAAAGCCCTGCCCTATATGGTCAAGCAGTCCCTCGAAGAACTCCGTTACCTGTTCGAGCCGTTTCTGAAAACCCTCGAGACTCCGGACAAATCCTGATCTTTCTAGCGACGGCCCGTCCCCCCAAGCGCCCTGTATCTGGCAGCCGCAGCCCTGCCCAGGCTCCCGCGAGAATCAGCCGCCGCCACCTGACCGTATAAGGTATGGGCCTTTGCAAGCTCCCCGGTTTTTTCATAGCTTTCGGCAAGGAAAAAGGCGCTCCCCAGGGTGGGCATAAGCTTCATGCTTTTTTGCAGATGCTCCTTGGCCGAGGCGGGATTGTTCTCCTGCAGGTACAGGTAACCAAGGCCGAAATGGCTTTCGTGATAATCCCCATCCAGCTGCACGGCCTTGCTCAAATATTTTTTTGCCTGCTCCGGGCTGTCGTTTTTCAGATACGCCATTCCCAGTGCATTTTGCAGCAGAGCCTGCCGAGGGGCTTTGTGAACCGCCTGCTCATACAAGGCAATGGCTCCGGCCAGATCCTTGGCCTGCTCTTTTTCCCTGCCCTTGTCGTAATCGTCATAGGCCTCCTTGGTTTTCCTCAACGGCGCCATGGCCCGCTGGAACTCTCCGGCCCCGGAGACATACGCCTCGTTATTCATGGCCCAACCATAGTTGCTGTCGATGTAGTACTGGTTATCCCGCATCCGTTCCTTGGAAAAAGGATGGGTCCGGAACAGCCCTTGGAGCCAGAGGGCTTCCCCCTCTCCACTTTTTTGGGCTAAAAACTCCTGCAACTCCACAGCCCCCTTGGGGCTGTACTGAGCCTTCACCATGTAGTCGATGCCCAGCCGGTCAGCCTCCCGCTCCTCCTCCCGGCTGTAGGAGCTGTCCAGCAGCGCGCCCGCCACCTGCCCTGCCTGCTGCGCCAGGATGCCGTAAGAAGTTCCACTGCTCCCATAGGACAAAACCTGCAGACCGATGTTGAGCAAGATCCCGCGTTGCAGGTTCTGCAATGAATGCCGGGCCGTGACATGACCAAGCTCATGGCCCAGCACTGCGGCAAGCTGGGCCTCGTTTTCCAGGGCAACCAGCAGACCACGGGTGATGGCGATATTGCCGCCGGGCATGGCAAAGGCATTGGGGCTGGAGTCGTTCACAACCTTGAAGGCATAGGGAAGATTGGGCCGATGGCTGACCTTGGCCAGGCGCATTCCAACCGCAGTGATGTACTCCTTAAGAGGGGGGTCATCGTACTCCCCCTGCATCCGCTGGATCGCTTCGGGAAAGGCCTTCTTGCCGAGGGAGACTTCTTCCTGTTCGCTCAAGCTGTAAAAAGCCAACTCGGACTTGCCGGTAACGGGATTCATCGCGCAGCCGGAGAAAAGGGACGCCAGCACCGCCAGCACAGGAAAAAAGAATCGTAAACGAATATCCATGGGGACACACCTGTCAGTTTGCGCTTGAAAAATGACACTCACGATCTTTCCAGTCTATTCAATCCGTCCGTCACGCGCAACCAACCGAGTTCACCCCAGCTTCGCCACGCACCCGGCAAAGCTGAAGAAAACAGTCTCGGCGGGGAAAAGGGACAAAAAAAGGGTGGCCAAACGGCCACCCTTAACAAACATCCTAGTGCTTATGCCTTAGAAACGGCAGTCGAGCAGGAAGTAAACGTTATCCAGTTCGGCGCTGGAATCTCCAGGCTCACCAAACACCTGAGACCTCGACCCATGATCGTAATTGATATGGGTGTAACCTAGGCGACCGAAGAGATTGTCGTTAAACGGCTGGATGTAGTAGAGGTCATAGGCATCGCCACGGGTGGCAAGCTTGTTGTACAGCTCAGACGGACCCCAGGTAAAGCTGGCCCAGTATTCACTGCCATGGTTGTACTCAAAGCCAACCTTGGGGTTATTCCATGCCTTGTAGGGGATATTGTAACGCAACCCGGTGTACACGGACCAACCTGAATGCTCGGTTGTCCCATCATCGTTAAGTAACCCCACCGGTCCAAAAACATTTCCATTTGGATCAGTTTTGTTAAGCCCAGTGGAAAGGAAAATATCGAACCCGGAATCGACAACGTTATTGGCTTGGGCATGAACACCGTACAGAGCCATGTCGCCTATCTTCCCGGCTCCTGACCCCATACCGTTGATATCTGTTGCCCCCAGAGCGCTCAAGACCAGCAGACTGTCACGCACCCCTGGAATCTCCGTTTCAAAGAACATGGCATAGACATTGATGTCATCATACGGGTTGGCCCCGTTATCCAAATAACTGACAACACTATTAGAGTCCTGATAACCCTTACCCCAGGCAAAACGAATGCCGGAGTTCTTCCAGCCCAGATACCGCTCCAGACCAACGGTGGCCACCACGCCGTCCGCCTCGCCATCAAACAGCAGGGAGGGGTAGGTGGACTGACGGAGGCGATTTTCCTTCAACTCGGAAGGCGGACCTTCTGACGAGGGATGACGACCGAAGGTCAAGGCCAGGGGGATGGGCATGCCCTCGGGAATCCAGTCCACATAGGCGCGGTCCAGCTTCAAGCCGCTGTCACCAGGCACATGGGCTTGATTGGCATCATTGGTCGTCTCAAAACCTTTATTAGCAAAATTCTTGTAGGCGGTGACACGACCGGTGAACAACAGGTTCTTCCGTATCTCGGAATCAAGGTTCAACCGAAAGCGGTTGGTCCAATAATTATCATTATGGTCAACAGTGCCGACCCCACCAGTCAACGCATCATCCTTCAATTTAAAACTATCAACCCTGGTCCGCAGCTCCGCACCCAGGTTGATCCGGTCTTTCAAGGTCTTGGTCTCGACCTTGTCCAGGGTATCGAAGATGGTTTCCACATCCTTGGCCAATTTGCTCGGCATGGCGGCGGAAGCTGCCTTGCCGGAAGGGCTGTCGGTTTTCTCCATCTGATCAACACGCTTCTGCAGGGTATCCAAGCGCTCCAGAATCGCCTTATAGTCTTCTACCGGAATGGCTACAGTCTGGCCACCTGCTCCGGCAACGGCGCAGCCTGTCCAGGCCAGCAATGCACCTGCGGTCAATAAAATTTTTTTCACTTATTCTCCTCCTCCCAGTGAATATCTTTTTTCGCCAGTGAATTATTTGGGGATAACCGCCGCTGCCGGTTGGTCACTGTCGGCTGCATGCTTCACCAAATATTTCACCACCGCCTGCAGGTCTGCATCACTCATGCCCATATCCGCCGCGTGACGTCCCCGGGCAAAATATTTTTCCCACACACTGCCGGCCTTGTCGGCAGGGTTCACGATAGCCGCCTTGCCTCCCTTTTTGTGACATGCGCCACAGCTCTGTAAAAAGAGCGCGTCCCCGCTGGCCGCCATTGCGACAGTAGGAAGCATCAGCGACATTGCTGTCAGCATTGTTACGATTCGCTTCTGCACCAACTCACCTCCCATTTCAAAAATTGATAACAGAAATCCTGTTTCCTGAAAGTTTATAACTGGTTACTTTCAAAAAAGTCAACAAATCATCTGTGTTTTTCTCTTTTTCTTCCTGCCAGCAAACCCTTATTGTTCTAGGAATTGCTTTCCATTGGCCCGGATCAGCATATCCTGGGCAGCTGTTCGCCCACCGGCATATCCACAATCCTTTGCGCCCCCAGGGCTGTCCGCATGGCTACCAGCCCCCGGTTGCCAGCAACAACCTCGCCGATAATCGCGGCCTCCCGCCCCTGGGGATGGCTTCGCATGGCAGCCACCACCGTGTTGGCAACCTCCGCCGGAACAACGGCCACCAGCTTGCCCTCGTTGGCGACGTACATCGGGTCGATGCCCAGCACCTCGCAGGCGCCCCGCACCTCGGGCCGCACCGGAATGGCTGCCTCCTCCAAGATGATGCCGACCCCCGAGGAGGCGGCAAACTCGTTGAGCGTGGTGGCCAGCCCCCCCCGGGTGGGATCGCGCATGGCGTGAATGGCGGGAGAGGCTTGCAGCATCCGGGCCACCAGACCATTCAAGGCGGCGGTGTCGCTTTGCACCCGCGAGGCAAAGGAAAGCCCCTCCCGGCTGGTCAAGATAGCCATGCCATGGTCAGCAATGGAGCCGGAAAGGATGATCTTGTCTCCGTTCTTGAGATTGGCGGCGGAGATATTCACTCCTTCCGGCACCCTCCCCACCCCGGTGGTGGTGATGAAGAGCTTGTCGCAGCAGCCCCGGTTGACCACCTTGGTGTCCCCGGTCACGATCCTCACCCCGGCGGTTTTCGCCGCCTTTTCCATGGAGAGCAGAACCCGGTGCAGGGTGGCCGTGGGCAACCCCTCTTCGATGATAAAGGCGGCGGCC
>Ga0209749_1001371_pt1 | contig 22153 bp, 24 predicted proteins | sample EPASupsiteSAE347_FD_187267 | JGI IMG/M metagenome (GOLD analysis project Ga0209749, IMG submission 187267) | Bioremediated contaminated groundwater from EPA Superfund site, New Mexico - Sample SAE3-47 (SPAdes) (version 2) | ecosystem: Environmental > Aquatic > Deep subsurface > Groundwater >...
CTGTTCACAAGGGTTATCCTAGAATAATTAACCCATAGTTTCGGGATCAATGAGCCCGGATCAAGAGGTGTTTTCTCATTGAGCAGATGCTGTACCTCTCCACCGAGCTTATATTCTATCTCGCCCCTTCTGATGCGGTCTTTTATCGTTCTCCCTTTGTTGTTCTTAAACTTGATCTCAAAGAAATTCAGATCGGATTCCACATATTTTCTGAATCTTATTTTATAGCGGTTGGATTTGCCGTTCTGGTGTTTTAAGTACAACTGGAAATCCTCTGTATCAAAATACAGCGTTTCATACCTGCTTATTCTTGAATTTGCAACTTCAAGGACACGGTAATCACCTGATAACTGCTCAAGGAAGATTGGAAGCTGCTCAATCCTGAATGTAAATTTAGTATCCGTTCTATCCATCAGTTTGACATTATCCATCTGCTCAAGACTGATTGGCTCGAACCTTGAGAGTACCTGAAGTACGGCATCCATATTTATGAAGATGTCATCTCCTATCTCTGTTGCATCCTGCTGCGCACCGATTACCTCCTATTTTATAGTTGACTGCATCGGATTATACTCTCTCCTATCCTACCATCAGCGAGTATAGTGCCCTTCTTACCACACCGTCATTTATTTAATATTTTTTATTGTATTTAAAAGTTTCTTTGCCGGTTTTGGATGTACGGTACACTGATTGTCTTGCCATTGAAATCTTTTAAAGGCTTTACAATAAACCCGTTAAAAAACCAGTACCATAAAGTAATTAAGTTCTAAATCGAATAATATCCGAAATGAAAATTCAGCAGGAAAAAAACATCAGGGTACCCCCGAATTTCCATGACTAACACGCTCACAGATCGCTATGGCAGGGTTATAAAAAGTCTTCGCATCTCTATAACTAAAAGATGTAACCTGAACTGCATCTACTGCCACCAGGAGGGGGAGAGCAGTAATACAGGGCAGGAGATATCCAGGGATACCATCGCAAAGATAGTAGCGTCAGCAACTGGATTTGGTGTGGATAAGGTAAAGTTCTCAGGAGGAGAGCCGCTGTTAAGGAGCGATTTTGAGGATATAATAGCTGCACTCCCGGAATTAAAAAATATCTCGGCTACTACCAATGGCGTTCTCCTGTCCCAGCGTGCAGCCTCTCTTGCTGACAGCGGTCTTGACAGGGTGAACATAAGCCTCCCGTCTCTGAACAGGGAGCACTACGGAGCCATAACAGGCTCACCGCAGGCGTTCCCCCGGGTGCTTGAAGGCATAACCGCTGCTCTTGATGCCGGACTGGTTCCTATCAAACTTAACATGGTGCTTTTAAAAGGCATGAACGATTCCGAGATCGATGATGCTGTTAGTTTTACAGGAAGGTATGGAGGGGATGTGATATTGCAGCTGATAGAGCTCATGAACTTTAAAAATACAGAGCAATTCATAGTTGACATAGACGATGTGGAGAGAATGCTTGAATCCAGGGCCTCCCAGGTCAAAGAGCGGCAGATGCACCGCAGGAAGAAATACTTCATAGACGGTGTTGAGGTCGAGCTTGTCAGACCCATAGATAACTCCAGGTTCTGCGCCAACTGCAACCGGCTGCGCGTGACTGCCAGCGGGAAGTTGAAACCCTGCCTTATGAGGAACGATAACCTGATCGATGTTGGTGAGGGCGCTTCACCCGAAGAGATCAAAGAACTGCTTAAAAAGGCTGCAGGGATAAGGGAGCCGTTCTATAAAGGGTAAATAAACAATTAAAAGTTATGAAAATCGATAGCTGTAGCAGCTTATTCGACGTGCAATAAAAACCGAAAACTATTTAAATATCCTGTTCGATAAAGAACGAACCAGATAAGCGGGTTACTATTTTAAAGATACCACCCACTCCCTAACCCTCCACTTTCACCCGCTTATCTTACTTATCTTTAATAAGCCGGTAAATCCACTGGGAGAGGGGTTCGCAGTACTGGGGTACACACTCAAGATTACAGCCTGTGCAGGGTGAGAACATATCCCCTACCAGAAGCAAACTGAAATCCTTAACCTGCGGTTCCACTTTCTCGACATACTTTATGCGGAACGTCCTTGCGCCCTTATCAGATTCCTGCTCCCTGCTGATTATCCCCTCTTTTTCAAACTTGTCAATGATACGTGAACATTTGCGGCGATCTATCTCAGCCTTTTTCCAGAGTTCGTTCTGTAAAATCCCGTTTTTTCTGGATTTTATTAATTTCAGGACTTTTTCGTCTGCTTCCATTCTATTCCCCTACAGGGCACAGCAGGATTATGTTATTTCCTCTCAGGACAACCGAACCAAGAGAACGCGATTTTACTCCGCCCGCGATCTCAAAAGTATCTAAAAGATGCAGGTTAAGATTATCATCCACGCTCTCAAGCCTGCCTTCAAGTGTATTTTTGTCACCTTTCATCTCAACCTGTACGCGCGTACCTATCAATGTCTGAACTTTTTTATTGGGGAACAAGATAAGACCTCCAGTCCTCTTTATTTCGTTTAGTACTTCAATTTTTGCATAGGTTTGCTATCGCTCTTGAAATACTTTGCGGATTGTCAAGCACTGTTATACCTTCAAGCTCCTTTAATATCCCGACGTTCCTTGCGTCCACGTCGCGCACCCTGAGCTTTGCAATCCCCCCTCTTATCGCGCCAAAACTGCAAAGCTTCACGCACAACCCGCACCCGTTGCACCTGAGCAGGTCGATCTGTTCCGCAACCGCCTGTTCTGGACAGTTCTCAGCTGGCGGGCAGAGTTCGCAATCCATGCATATTTCCCTATCTTTAGAGAACGGCATCTTTGACTCGATCGTGCCTGCGATATCGACCGGAATGATAAAGACGGGTACGCCGCCTTTCGCAGCCTGCGCCACTGCATTGGTCACAATGGTGTCAGCTATCCCGTATGCTATCTTGGCTGCTGTGTTGGATGTGGCCGGAGAGACTACCAGGGCGTCATATTTTTGCAGCAGGAACCTGCCTGCTTTCGGGATACTTGCTCCCTGTTCCCGCTCAAAGAACCTCTCCTCAAGGTAGCCGCCCGGGGAGATGGCGGAGAGTTCGCCGGCTAACCCGTACATCCGTATTACCTCTTCGCCTGCCCTGGATACAAAAGCCGTTACTTTTAAATCCGCTGCCGTTTCTTTAAGTTTTTGAAAAACTTCAAATGTTTCGCGCAGGAGGTGACCCGCGCCGGTGATTGCCCATGCGATTCTCATGATATGATCTTATGCCCTGAATATCATTCAAACTTTCTGCGCACTATAAATGCTCCTGCGATCAAGCCTGCAATCGCAGATACGGCTTCAAAGCCAGGCATTTTTGGAGTAGTTGAAGGAAGTGCGGGGATCGATACAGGAGTAGAATCCAGTACAGTTATGCTTGGGTTCCCTAAAGGTAAGTCGCTCCTTCCCGGATCCCACAGTATGTAGAGTTTGCCGTAGGTTTCTTCCAGGCTCTTTAGAACTCCTGCAGCCTCCTCCGGCGGCAGATCCGGAAGTGATGCCTCCACCCTTGGGAACTCGGTCTTATGATAATGCCAGAGAGCTTTCTCAGCTTCGCTGAACGTATTATATACTTCAGTGCTCACAATAGTTTCTACTCCCACGAGCTTCGCATTTTCGGCGTCGCTGTCAAACAGCAGGCACTCTGTCAGACCGTCAGCTACGGTCTTGCAGTAATGGTGCGCTATTAAGCCGGGATCGCTTGTGAAATGCATCTTTGCATCGAGGTGCAGTGTAAAGCCATCGCCTGGCTTGCTTGAAGCCGTCGGAGCAAAACCGACGAGCAGAGCCGCTATTAACAGTGCTATTCTTTTATCCATATTTTTCATCTCCTTTTTCGGTTATAGCATCTTGTTTATTTCAGGCTTTTAAGATACTCTAACATGTCATTCAGGTCGCTCTCTGACATCTGGAATACCGGCATCGGGGGTTTAAGTGTCTCTCCTCCGGTATCAAGACCCTCCATGATCGCTCTCTTTATGAGCTCATCAGTATATGGTTTTTCGCCTTCCTCATGCCCCTCATGACCTGAGTGATCGGTCATTGTCAGCGTTGAATATCTGATATCCGGCACAGCTAACGGCGCCGATCGTGGTATTTTCGATGGACGCGGTGATCGGTTTACCTGAACCTGAGGTTCCTGTGAAATAAATTCGCTCCCCATTGCTAATTTAAATTTGTTCATTTACCCGCTGCTTCCATGACTTCTTTAAATTCTTTTTTGCTTTTTCTATATAGCCAGGCAGAAAAGATGCCAGCAGCTGTTGCAGCCAGTAAACTCAATGTCTCAAAGTATCCAAAGGTTCTCTTGGGTTTGATTTCAACCGATGGCGGCTTTTCTTCTAAAGTAATCTCAATGCCCCCAAAAGCATCATAAGCACCGACTCTCCTTACAGCTATACCCAGTTTCCACTTTCCGGGAATAGTGAAGAAAGAACCTTCAGCAACGTACTTTCCCTCACCTTCGCCTCTCATTTCCACCATAATCGGAATTATCCTCTCTTCCTGCTGTAACGCCAATTGAACAGTTCTTATGTTTGAAGGGATTTTAAGAGAGCTGTCTTTAATATCGATTTCTATCTTTTTAGCCGGCGTCTGGAACGGTTCGATAGAAACTTCAAGGTTAAGGTCATCAGCTTTTATATTCTGCCTGAAGATATTTTTTTCAGAGGGAAAAGGAGGCGGTGTGGTTATTATGAGAAAAGCCGTCATAAACAGGACGGCTATTCCAACAACGGCTTCTATTTTTATAAATCTATCACAGTTTATGAGGTATTTACTGCTTTTTTCATCCGATAAGTCTTTTACATCACTGGCTAACTTCTTGTTCAGGAACAACTGGTTATACAGGCGGAGTAAAAGGAGTAAAGCTATGAAAACGCTCATGGGTATCAAAGCCTGTCCCCACGCACTTGTGAAAATATTTGCCGGATCTTTTAGATGAAGCCAGACTATGTATATACCGCTTGTAGCCATCAGCCCGATAGATAAACTGGCTAATATGGAAAACCGTATGACAGAAACTGAAAAGTACAAAACAGCCTGCTTTATTTTTTTTATTTCTGGCAGCAGAACGAAGGAAAGGTAAATCAACCCTCCGGTCCAGATATCTTTGAAAATCAGCTGGATATAATTTATTAAAACAGAGATGGTTGGATAAAAATCAGTGGCTGCTGCGTGGCTGACCATAACTCTGGTAAATTGGATTAACAAAATCAAAGCCATCAGACCAGCTGTTAATATCCCTGTAATCTGTAATCTTTTCCCAATATCTTTGTAAAATACTATAACTCCAATAACTATGAAAGCGCTTAAAAGCCTGTAAAACGTGAATTCACCGGATGTGGTTTGCAGATAATTCCGGGATGCGACTTCCAGACTTGCAGATTGGATATTTTGCAGATTAAGTATCTGAAGCACTATGAAAAGTGAAGTGCCCATGATAATTAAACCGGAACCCAGAAGCATAAGAATTGAGAATCTTTTTCTTATCGAGTTAAGCAAATTCTCAGTAGTTCCGGTTAATAGCCTTTTTCTAATAAATTCCCAAACAAATAAGTGTGTAACGAGACTGCCGATCAAAATGGCCTGGCCGAGCAGGTCTATCCATGTTGCCAGTCCATCCTGAATATTTGCTGATGCAATCACTGCTGGCGTGGTTGCATTGACTTCTTCAGGAATTTCCTTACCTATGGAGAAAGTGAAAGCGCCTCTTGTAATATGCCCATCACTTTGTGAAATTACAAACCAGGAAACAGTATAAACATCATTAGTAACATTCTTTAAGGTAACATAAATTTTCTTTGGGTCTTCTGGAGATACAGCATAGTCCCCTTTATCTACCCTGTTTCCCTTTAAATCAAATACATAAATGTAGCTTACCTTTGGATCTATACTTTCGGTGAAAAATATAGTTATATTATCAGGAGGTTTTTCGAGAACCTGATTCCCTGCGGGTTCGGATTTTACAGGAAGTGCGTGGGAAGAGGCTGCTGGTATATTGAGAAGAAAAACAGATACAAGTAAGATGAAAAGAAAGCAAATTTTTCCGGATTCTTTTATACTCAAGATTATTCGCTCCCGCACGAATTATTGTTATATATTGTTATTCTATTGGCTTTTTCTCCTATTTAATATAATTGCTGTTATGGCTATTACAATGCCCAAAAGTCCTGCAGCTATTCCACCCAATGCGTCATTTTGTATCTTGGTTAACGACCTCTTAATCTCATTATTTGATGTATATGGTTCCGGAAATCCGGCATCTGACCTGGATTCGGGGCATCCAAAGCTGCCCACTATACTCTTTCTTGTTACTCCGGGTGAAACCTGGACTGCAGAATTATCCACAAGCGTAGCCTCTCCTGTTGGATTGCAGGAGAACGTCAAATCAACTGGCATATTATTGACAGTTCCACCTGTATATCGGCTATTTCAGTAACTATGTTCGATCCTTAACTCATATCATGCATAAAATATCATATAAGATCAATATGCTGCAGTCCATTTTAATTATGAAGGCAAATATTTATTTCATATACAAAAAGTATAATATGTAAGCCTCAAAAAAACATCTTCTTATAAAATGCGCCTATAGATTTTGGTTTTTTAGTACATAAATAAATATTTTTTAAAGTTTGGGTTTCAGGGTTGAAGTGATAATATATCAAATGATTTCAAGATTTTTTCAGTATCTTTTGAGATATGTGTCCACTGGTAAATTTTTGAACCTTTTGATATGAGTTCAATTTCATAAATCTTAGAAAGCTCTTCTATCAATTCATCATAACTCATATCAATTTTATATCTCTCGATTTTCCATAAAATAGCAGCAATCAACTCGTATGCAATAAAACTAATAACTGAAAGATATCCCTCTAATCTTCCTGGTAATTGGTATCTAACAGGAGATAGACATGCATTACCTTTTAAAAATCTGAATGCTTTTTCAATATGATCTTTCTGAAAATATGTTCTGACTATTTCTCTTGCAGTCATTTTAATATCCGTGGAAAAGAATAATGATCTTCCATCGAGTCTTCGACAACGTTTTTCTTCTGTTTTGTCAATTTCATAACCCCTTCTACCCCTGGCAGGATTTACCAATGGCGATAAGCCTGTTTTCAATTGAGCAATCTTTTTTTTAGATGTTTCAGATTCCAATTTTTGCAAAAGTAAATCTCTTTCGATACGCGAACAATTTCGTTTTTGGGGATCTAACATTACAACAATTTTGCATTCGCTCCCATACAAACTTCCAATATTGTCTATACAATAAATTGCATTTCCTTTAGATTTAGATAAAATGTTTTCTCTTCTTTCAATCTCAGAATCATCATATCTGGTTATCCAGTCTTCTACCTCCTTTGAAGTATGAGACCCTGCAGAAAGGACGTGAAAGTGTTTTTCTCTTGCATAACAAACGTTTGGTTTACTAACAAAACCACGATCCCAAACCAGTGTTATTTTATTCATATTCCATCGATCAAGGTTATTTATCGTCTCCTCAACTGTAGTTGAGTCTGGATGTGATCCTCTGACTGGATATCCCATTACTGGCATGTAATTATCTTTTGAAACAACTAATCCAAATCCAAGATGAGGTCTTCCAGTCTGTGCTCCATAACCATTTTCTGCCCAATATGACTGATCCCCGTTCCACCGTATTCGGGTTATATCTTGAAAAAAGAAGAATCGTTCAGGTTCATTTCCTATTATCTTTCTCCAAGCATTTGTAATATTATTCTGAATACTATATGAATATGATGTTTTCAAATTACTGTTTTCATGACAGATTTTATCTAATGATGTTAAAAAATAATCTTTGGTTAATAATTCTACGTCGATTTTTGTCCATCTGGGAATGGGTGTTTCTGAAATCCATTGTTGAATTTTTGATAACGGTTTTCTGCCAATTAGTTGATTCAAAACGAGAATTAACAATGCCATGGATGTGTCTTTTTCATCCTTCCTGATAGCTTTTGAAATAGACTTCTGTACCTCAAATTCTTCAGCAACTTTCCAGAACAAAGCAAGTTTTCCTACCGGATAGGATCTATCTATTGAATCGAATTTTAACTGTGACGGTATTAGTTCTTCTTTACCGTCTTTTTCAATAACTGTTCCAATATGTTTAATCACATGTATTTGAGATTGTTTTTTTTCTGGATTCCATCTTGATTCAACAAGCTGACGATACTTGTTTCCCCGACTTGTAATGGTTCTATAGAAGGACATATTAGTTACTGTACAGTAACTATAATATTTATACTTTGTGATATATTGAATCAATAGCAGAAAGGCATCTTTATCATATTTTCATAGATCGATTAAAAGACATAGTTACTGAAAGTGCCGATTTTCAGGTTAAACAATGAATCCAACTGCAGGATATCACTGTCCATTCCCGAAAGATCGCTATCCGTGATTGCGTTTGACTGGGCGGATGTTGAAGGCGCGGATGTCTGCGCTGGAGATGCTGGAGTCACTGGAACCTTGGTCGAGGGTTCAGTCCCCTTTTTACCCATGCAACCTAATGCCGCTGCTGCTACCACAAGCACCAGTAATATATAGACCGTTTTCATTTTATTCCTCCTTCTTCCATTCACCGCTTGCGGTAAACTCCTTCTCAGCGCGGTATGTTCCCCTGCCGGTTAGAATGGCAGAACCAGTTCCTTCGGCTGTAAGGGTGATCTCATTGCCTGATATTTCGATTCTGGTATTTTCGCCTGTAATGGTTGCTGAACCGAATCCATGGTATTTGATATCCCCATTGCCGAGAACCTCTTTAGTTCCAGTCCCATCGGTAGTGACTTCTGCATTACTTGAGACTATCAGTGTAGCGTTCCCCGAGAGGGTCACAGTCACGTTTCCCTTTATTAACGCTTTGCCTGTGCCGTTAGCTTCCAGTCTGCCCGTCCCTCTTGCTATCACGACATTTCTGCCGATAAGCTTCTTTGCTTCCTTGAAAAAGTCACGGGATTGTTCGGTTGCACTTTTAAGTTTTTTAAGGGTCTCCTTTTGCGAACTGGTGGCTTGCTGCAGGAAAGCTTTTGCATCCTGGATGCCCGTTACCTTGCCACTGGAGTCAAACCCATTATGGCTTGCAAATAAAGTCAGGTCATTCTGATGGTTTTGTTTTGCTTCATTCATTAAATTATTGAAACCTGATGCTTCCTCTTCGAGTTTAGACGTATCCTTACCCTGATCTTTCAGTTTCTGGACTAATGTATCCATTCTCGCCGAGGCATTATCTGCTTTTACAACGAAAAGGTCGATTCTATGGTTAATGATTATCCCTGCATAGTAGCGGGCTTCAAGTTCTATATTGATCCAGGCATCTTGTAACTCGCGCGCAGAATCGGTCAGTTCTTTAGTGGTATTTGCTGCCTGTATTTTTGTTTTTAAGTCAGTCAGTTGTGCTATGTGCGCATCAATATTGGCTGCTGCGCCCGCAGGTAGAACTCCTTTATTCTCAGAGCTTTCCACATTGTCCTTCAGGAGTTCAAGATGAGATATCATGTAATCGACTGTATTTCCAAGATAATCCCTGGTTTTGTCTTTAAGTTCATCTCTGCTCAGGTTATTTTTTACAGATTTGTACTTAAGCCTGGCCTCATTATATTTCACCTTTGCATCCTGGTATTTGTCTTTTGCATCCTGGTACTTCTCTTTTGTATCCTGGTACTTCTCTTTTGTATCCTGGTACTTCTCTTTTGTATCCTGGTATTTGTCCTTTGGGGTCTCTGCCGCTGCAATCCCGGAGAACAGGCTCAATATAAACACTGCTGTAGTAAACAATGTTAGTATATTGAGCCAGTATCTATTCTTTATTTTAGCCTTCATTTTTGTTTCCTCCTTCTATATTTTTATCAATCGCCTTTTATCAATCATCTGATTATTGCGATTGCTTACCTGGTACTATAACCGCTGAGTACAGATAAACATACTTTTATTTTATTGAAAAACCAAGCTTTTTTAAGCTTGATAATCCTTTATAGAGCTTTATAACCGTCTTTTCAACTTTATAATAAACTATATATATCCAATTTTAAGATTAAGATATGTGTTCTCGGAAAAATGGTTGGTTTTGGTGACCCTGTCGATAATCTGCCTCACTGCAGGCGCACAGGCTGCAACGCTGCACGGCACAATTTACGAATGGTCGGATTTTGAGAAGCCAATGAGGAATGTCATTCTTGAAGTGAATTCCACGCCTGCGCAATACATGGTTGCGACCGCCGGGACATACTCGTTCAATCTCTCACCCGGGAGCTATTTGATTAAGGGTAAGTACTACAGGAACAATATACTTGAATACGTGGCTGAAGAAGATATCCGGATAGATCGTGAAGGTGATTTCGTCCATGACCTCCTGCTTTTCCCGCCCACGGAATCGGAGTATGAGTACCTTGGCGATATTAATCTGACCGGTGATATAAATTTAAAAGATGAATATAATAATTATATTTATTTTATATTAACTTTAATTGGGTTGATTTTTGCTCTCTCCCTCATTATATTCTACTGGTTCAAGAGGCGCAGGAACAGCCCCGCTGGAACAAATACATCCGAGCCCGCAGCACCTGCTCAGATCATAACTGAAACCAGACTCGTAGAGCTCCCTTCCGACCTCCATAACCTCTACGATATGATATTGCAATCTGGCGGAAGAACGACCCAGAAGGAACTAAGGAAAAGATTACCATTCTCAGAAGCCAAAGTAAGCCTTATGCTGGATGACCTGGAAAACAGGGGTTTGATCCAAAAAATAAAAAAAGGGCATTCTAACATAATAATCGCAAATCAAAAAATTGATAAGCTCGCTCCCCAAGTTTACACCGGGCGTAAACTATAAATACTATTGTTCGTATATATACGAATTGTAGTGGGCAAAAATCCTTTTTTTACATACCACCATAATCCCTTGCCCACTATCCTCCTACTATTATATCCATTCATTTCTCAAGGACGTAGATCCGCCTCGTGAGGCTTTTGTGTACCCTTTGCAGATGTTTCTCCACTATCCTGAAGCCGGCTTCTTCTGCTATAGCTTCGATTTGCCTCTCTGAGATAAAGACAGCGCGTTTTCCCTTTTTCAACACGCGGTGTATCTCTTTTAGTGAGCAGGCGAGCAGGTGCTCCAGGGATTCGGATTTTATCGCCGCAGACCTGCCATAGGGAGGGTCGGTGACAGCGGCGTCCACGCTCTCATCGCACAGCGCCATGAGGCACGCGTCCTGGTACATCAGGGAATAGCTGACATTATAGTATTCAAGGTTCATTTTAGCGCCGAGCAGCAATTTGCGCTGCACATCTCCGCCTATGGCTTTTATACCTATCAACCCTGCCTCGACAAGTATTCCGCCCGTTCCGCAGAACGGGTCTAACAGGTACTGCCCTGGCTTTGCCATGTTCACAAGGGCGCGGGCTATCCTGGGCATAAGGACGCCGGGGTAAAAGAACGGCTTGTAATGGGGTTTTCGGTCTTCAAACGCCCCCCTGTCAATAGAACCCATGATGTATCCAAAGATGCTTTTATCCTCTGTGAGAAGTACCCTGAACTGTATGCTGGGGTTTTCCAGGTCGGCGCGGAATCCTTTCCTGTGGAAGATCTCACCGATGCGCCGCTCCAGCAGTTCTGTATTTATCTTTGAATAATCCTTTATGCGCCTGACCCTGATGCTGTATGTCCCCTCAAACCTTACATCAGCCCTTCTTACCGTATCCAGTATATCCTCCTCTTTCGCCCCGCCTGTACCAAGGACCCCGATTATGTGGTGGGTCATCGAAAGCCTCTCTGCCAGCAGACCGACGATACGCCGGACATCATTCTTCACTTCAACGACAAGACACCCGTCAAGCCTGAGGTGAACTTTGAAATCCGAATGCACCGACTCAAGACATGCAAGCGCCTCTGAGGCTGGAATGGTGCTGTGCTCGCCAGAAAGCTCAAATGCCAGCAGCATAGCCTATACTACCATACTCTCGTTAAGTTCCCTCAGCATCTCAGCCATAACGCCGTGCCACCTGAACTGTTCTTCAAGGTTCTCTTTTATGGCTTTCTTTGCATACGCGTCCTCGTCCCAGAGCATGTTCTCATACTCAATGCCCTTGAGGATCAACCCGTAGGCAGGGGAGGGCTCAAGACCCTCATTGAACTCAGCAGGGTTAAGCATCTGTTCAAGCCATGATATGTCCCGCGCCCCGCACCCTACCATTCTCATTGCTGTTGCTATCTTCCTCACTATCTGCCAGATAAAATGGTCTGCCTGGATATCCATGACTGTGAACTCCCTCTCCACCCGCATATCTATATTCTCTATCTTGCATATGCTGCTCTGCTCTTTATCTGGCGTGGCAAAATTGGCGAAATCATGCGCTCCTTTTAACAGGCGTGAGGCGTTGCGGAGCAGAGAGATGCTGTACTTCCCGCACATGATGTACCTGTACTCTCTGCTCAGCGCATCGCGGCGCGGGTCAAAGCCGGATTGAACGTGTGCACTCGCCCATACCCAGATAGTCGGGGGAAGCCTGGTGTTTATGACCCGCGGTATGGCTGCGTCGGGATTGACCGTATCAAAAGCGATCACCTGACCGAGCGCGTGCACTCCCCTGCCGGTCCTTGCGGCGGCAATATAGTTCGCTTCGTGCGGGTTATTGATGATGCTCAATTCTGAGAGTGCCCTGAAGAGTTCTCCTTCTATGGTCTTCGCGCCTTCCTGGTAACGAAAACCGTTATAATCCGTGCCTATGTACGCAACCTGTAGAGCGATTCGCATGGGTTTAAATTGGTATGTGGAGATATAAAAGTTCGGGAAAATAGAAAAATACGCAAATATTATCATGTTCCGACAACCTCTTGAGGGAAAACAGGTGGATCAAAATGAACAAAATCACGATCATCGGCGCAGGCGCTGTCGGTGCAACTGCCGCGCAGAGGATAGCAGAGAAAGAACTCGGAGACGTTGTTCTGACTGATATTGTAGAGGGATTACCGCAGGGAAAAGCCCTCGACCTGCTGGAATCCGGTCCTTTATGCGGATACGACTCAAAAGTAACGGGTACGAACGACTATAAGGATATCGAAGGCTCGGATATCGTTGTCGTCACAGCGGGGATAGCAAGGAAGCCGGGCATGACGCGGGAAGACCTGTTAAAGATAAACACGAAGATCATCAAGGAAGTCTCGCAGAATATAGCGAAATACGCGCCTGATGCGATAGTCATCACAGTCACCAACCCGCTTGATATAATGACGTACGTCAGCATGAAGACTACAGGTTTTGAGCCGCAGCGCGTCTTCGGCATGAGCGGCGTCCTGGATTCGGGCAGGTTCGCTACGTTCATTGCGATGGAGTTCGGCTGCTCTGTTCGCGACATAAGCGCGGTGGTACTGGGCGGTCACGGCGATACGATGGTCCCATTGCCGAGATTTACAACGGTCTCTGGCGTTCCCATCACGGAATTAATGCCCAAAGATATCATCCAGCGCCTGGTAGAGAGAACGGTAAACGGCGGCGCTGAGATAGTTAATCTTCTTAAGACGGGAAGCGCCTTCTATGCACCCTCTGCCGCTGTGACGAACATGGTGGAAGCGGTAGTTAAAGACACAAAACGGATTCTCCCGGTATGTGCCTACCTCAACGGCGAGTACGGCAAAAAGGACATCTACCTCGGCGTTCCTGTGAAACTGGGGAGACGCGGGGTAGAAGAGATTATCGAGTTAGAGCTGACCGCTGATGAGAAAAAAGCCCTTGATAGCTCGGCTGAGGCTGTTAAGACAGGGATTGCTTCGGTCAATGCGCTAAGTTGAAACCATCCCTTTGAAAAAACATATATCCCCGCAGGATAATTCATGAGCATGCTTACAAAATCAGAGGGAGAATTAGCAGTAAACCTTGCGCGAAAGGCTATAGAAGGGTGCCTTAAAAACAAAATAAAGATCCAACCGGATAATCTTCCCGTAGTTTTTAAGGAGAACCGCGGTGTTTTCGTCACGCTCAATAAAAAGACGGACATCAAGGAGCTTCGCGGATGCATAGGCAGACCGTATCCAGTAATGCCGCTGGGGGAAGCTATCATTCTATCAGCCATCAACGCAGCCCGGGAAGATCCTCGCTTTTATCCTGTAGAACCCGACGAGATGGATGAACTTGTAATAGAGGTCACGGTCCTTACCGTGCCAAAGCACATCAAAGCAAAACCAAAAGATATCCCGGACAGGATAGTGATCGGAAGGGACGGTCTGATAGTGGCTACAGGCAGGTGCCAGGGACTCCTGCTTCCACAGGTGGCTGTGGAACACGGCTTTGATTGCACCGAGTTCTTATGCCAGACGTGCATGAAAGCCGGGCTCATGCCTGACGCATGGCTCAGCGGCGCAGAGGTATACTCGTTCGAAGGGCAGATATTCGAAGAGATCAAACCCGGCGGCGAGATCAGAGAAAAAGTATTATCCGAAGAGTGCTAAGTAACAATATATGTCTGGAAATCAATGGAGTGTTAGAAATGCCCGGATTGTACATATCAGAGGATTCTACCAGTGAGGAGATCCTGCCTTTTGCAAGAATGGTCCATGAGCTGTTCTCTCTTCCTGTCACGATGCGCAGCAAGAATAAACTGGGGGTCAGGCTTGAGAAGGGAAAAGCAGTGGATACGAATTACACAGGTCCCGTGCTTGAAGAGGCTTTGCTTCGGAATTCTGTTATACATACCATACCTGACAGGGGTGCTTATAAAGGCGTACCCGTTGTTGTCACTCCACTACAGGACAGGGAGGGGAACCCGATAGCGGCGGTAGGCGTTGTTGATGTCGTATGCACTATTGACCTGGCATCCGTGTTCGGGAACTATCCCCAGATAGTGCGGCAGGTTGAAGAGAGGAAAAAATCCACGCCCAAAGAGTTAAATCCGATGACATTATACTAAGCTTTCCACTAGAGGTAAATTATGGCAAGATTCCCTGAAGCGGAAAAAGTGCTCTTACACATGAAGATTTGCATGAAATGCAATGCACGCAACTCAATGCGGGCGACCAGGTGCAGGAAATGCGGTTATACCAATCTTAGACCGAAATCAAAGGAAATAAAGGGTAAAGGAACGTAAACTGAGCAGCTGATGGGTGGACAAATGCACCCATATCTAAATATTGGCCGACCCCTGACATCTTTAATGATCGGGTTAGCTGTGTTTACGTCAGCCCTGATAGGAGTCGGGGGCAGTGTAAACCAGTATGCCCTCCCGATTTTTCTTGGATTTGCTGTTGCATTTTTATTCGGGGTCGCGGGAAATGCAATAAATGATTACTTTGATTACGAGAATGATAAAATAAACCATCCTGACAGGCCCATTCCATCCGGGAAGTTAAAACCCCGGCAAGCCTTGAATTTTTCAATGATTTTCTTTGCTATTTCTTTTTTTCTCTCACTTTTATTAAGTTCTATAGTGGGTTACGGGGCACTTTTGGTTGTTGTAATCGCGCTTGCATCTCAGATAGCTTATGAGAAGAAATTCAAACATGAAAAAATCATAGGGAATATAATAATTGGTACCCAGACCGCACTTGCGTTTATATTTGGCGGCGTTATCGTTGGTAAAACCGTGATTACAGGCATAATTGCAGTTGCGGTGTTTTTATCAATCGTAGGACGTGAGATTGTTAAAGATATCGAGGATGTCAGGGGAGATAGAGATAGAGTGACTTTACCGATGAGAATAGGGGTAAAGAATGCAGGCATTATAGCATCGATATTTATTATTCTGGCGGTTTTAATAAGCCCGTTGCCATATTATCCTCTTCATCAATTCGGAAGGGAATATTTATTTGTAGTTTCAATAGCGGATATATTGTTTATCGGCTCTATACCTCAAATTTTTAAAAATGCCCGGCTGGCAAGAAGAATGCTTAAATTTGCGATGTTGATAGCAATATTAGCTTTTATAATTGGTGCAATATTCAGAGTTTAGAATGGTCAGGACGAATTTATGAATTAAAATTCATAAACTTCTGCCCCGTACGAACTAAAAATAATAACTCTCTTTTTAAATTTTGTCTCTGTTGATTCATCATAAAAGGATTTATGTATAAAAGAAAGCTCAATCTCCCTCTTTTGCCTTACGATGTCTTTTTCATTCCCTTCATATTTTTTAGACATATGGGTTCCTCTATTCATCAGCATGCTCCTCAGGCACAGGGCAATAAGCATGATCATCTGCCTGTCGCTCCAGTTAATGTTGGAAGAACCGTTCTGAGCATAAACAAAACTATTGCTATCCAGCTTCCCATAAAGCCACATATCTCCATTTACATAGCCCTTCGCATGCCTCAGTATTACATTTGCCTCAGGCAGCGTTTTAAAAAATTCTTTTCCCTCTTCTGCAGCCCACCTGGTAGAATAATTTATCATGAAATGTACAGTATGCTCGGGGTTTTTCGCAGTTGCATCCTCAAGATCCTTCAGGTCTTTCCTCAGATCATACGCAATATCCCTGGGGTCGATACGGACATCGTATTTACCCACGAACCTTAACCTTATATTATCCATTTTAGAAAATTCCCTGTACATCTCAACATGCCGGCGCATGCCTTCATATATATCCTTATAATTTACCCTCTCTTTATGTCCTTCATGTATAACGTTAATATAGCTGTTCTTTGCTCCCAGTACTTTCATGAAATGAACAAATCTCATGACAAATAACCCGCCATCGAAATATGCGTCAGATCCTTCAAGTTCTGTGGAGGTTCTTGTCCCGTCGGTCATATCGTAGATGACCAGTTCTTCCATGTTCTTTTTAGAGCCGTCGATATCCAGTTTTTCGCAGCAATCCTTAAACGTTGTACGAATTTTTACATCTGTAGGCAAAGTAATCATAGTCGTTCTCCTGAGACTGCATAGTTTAGTACCTTGAAGTGGGCTATATAAGAACTAAGTGTATTATAAATATCTCTCGAACCCAGTCTGGGGTGTTATCTACCTCAAGATACAGTATGACTTTATTTAATTTATCACCAGGAACTCAATGCCCTCCGAAACATGAGAGAATTCAAACCATTGATCTTATAAGGGGAGTTGATATTGTGCTTATGGTTCTTTTTAACTATTCTGTCACTTTAAGTTATTTCGGGTTAGTCTCAATACCCCCTAATTTTCTATACTGGTCTGTTTTTCCAAGGTTTATAGCTTCGATTTTTATCTTCCTCTCCGGCGTTGTAGCCTATTCCAGCTTTGAAAGCCATAAAGGGAACTTTAGCAAAAAATATTTTATTAGGGGAGGAGAGCTCCTTGTTTTTTCTATGCTTATAACCATTTTTACTTTAATATTTGTACCTGAGAGGACGGTTTATTTCGGCATACTGCATTTCTTTGCTGTCAGTTCTTTCCTTGTACCATTTTTCATCAGATATGATATGTTGAATCTGATAGGCGGGTTACTCATTACATTATCCGGCTTTTATCTGCAACAGACAGAGTTCAACTTTCCTTATCTGCTCTGGTTAGGTTTCATGCCTGAAAACTTTTCAACATTCGATTATTTTCCATTAATACCGTGGCTGGGCGTTCTTTTGCTTGGAGTGTATTCTGGAAAATATATTATTGGAAGAACAGCCGGCATAAAATTTGAAAACAAACTGGCTGCATTGTTCATGATATTGGGTAAAAAATCCTTAACTATCTATTTAATTCATCAGCCTGTGCTTATAATTCTTTTGATCGCTGCAGGGTTTAAACTATTTTGAAATTTCAGATTCAACGATCTTCCTGATGCTTTCTTTGAACGGTACAGGTTCGAACCCGAATATCCTTTTAAGGTCATTAGGTTCGCATACCATACTGTTCCGCAGCGATTCTATCAGCCAGTGGACCACTTCAGGGCCCACCGGGGCAAGTTTTCCCAGCAGAGTGGCTGAAACCCGGTGCCATGAGCCCGGGATCGATATAAAACTCCTTTTTAATCCAAGCTCCTGCGCGTACTGCTGCATCAGTTCTTTGTATGAGAATACCTCGGAGCAGCCTATATCAAAACTTCTGTTAATGGTCTCTTCCCTGCCAAGGCATTCCACAAGGTACCGTATCACGTCCCCGATGTATATCGGCTGCACCCTGGTATTCCCCCAGTTAAAAACCGGGATCACGGGAAACTTTCTTACAGCTGTGTCGAGAATTTCGAACGCTGCCCCGCCCCTGCCCATGATCACTGAAGCCCTGAAGATGGTATAATCAATGCCGCTGTTCTTTATAATCTCCTCCACTTCCTTCCTGCTTGCAAGGTGATGCGACAGCTTCTCCTGCGGGTTGCCCATACCTGTGAGGTGGATGATCCTCTTTACGCCGTTAGCCCTGCATGCTCCGACCATGTTGGTAACTGCTATCCTGTCCAGTACATCGAATCTCTCCTGCTCCTTCTGGCTGCCCATCATGTGGATGAAATAATAGACCGTGTCCACTCCCTCTGTTGCTTTTACCAGGGACTCGTAGTCAAGCACATCCCCTGTTACGTAGGTTATATTCCGGCTTCCGGAGTTCACGGGTTTCCTGGAGAGACACCTGATTTGCACGTTTTTTTCAGATAATGCCCTCAGGACATGGCTGCCTATAAAACCCGTAGCTCCTGTCAAAAGAATCATACTATTAATTACTGCTTAAAACCACAAGTAATATAAATCCTGCTAACAATCAGTCAGCCAATGAAAATCTACAGGTCGTATGAGGATTTACCCAAGATAAAGCTGCCGCTGGGACAGGAGGTGTTCATAAGCGACAGCACCATCCGGGACGGCTCGCAGATGCCAGGCATAGTGATGAAGAAGAAGCACAAGGTCCAGATATTCGAATACCTTCATAATATTGGCATCGAGAAGCTGGAAACGTTCGTATACAACGAGCGCGACAGGGAGGCGGTCAGGGAGATGCTTGACCGGGGGTACGAGTTCCCGGAGGTCACAGGATGGGCGCGCGCCAATCCCAAGGACATCGATTTCGTGCTTGATATGGACGGGATAAAAGAAACAGGCATACTGATGTCCGTCTCAGACTCACATGTCATAGACAAGATGGGTCTAAAGAACCGCGAAGAAGCAGAGAAGAAGTACACGGATGCGCTGCAGTACGCCGTTGACCACGGGCTGCGCACAAGGGCGCACATCGAGGACATGACGCGCGCGGATAACGAGGGTTTTGTCTTCCCGCTTGTTGAGAAGCTGCTTGAGATCGACCCCGAATGCACAATACGCCTGTGCGATACGCTGGGCTACGGCATGCCGTTCCCCGACGTGGACGAGCCGTACGGCATACCCTACATCGTCAAAAGGCTGCTGGAGATAGGGACAAAAAATATAGAGACGCACATCCACGATGATTACGGGATGTCAGTGGCATGTTCCCTGGCAGGCTACTGGTACGGCGCGAACTGGTCGAGCCTGACGTTCCTTGGGATAGGCGAGCGGGCAGGGAACGCGGAATTAGAGAAGGTAGTACTGTTCCTGATAACGCGGGTTGAAGGGTTCCAGAAATACGACCTTAAATCTATCACGGAATTTGCCGATTTCATGGAAAAAGAGATAGGTATACGTGTGCCGCGCAACAAATCCGTAGTTGGGAAAAACATCTTCGCCCATGAGAGCGGCATTCATACCGCAGGGATCATCAAGAATCCTTTTACTTACGAGCCGTATCTGCCTGAGATCGTGGGGGGGAAGAGGCTTTTGATGATAGGCGACTCATCAGGGGTTGAGGTGATACGCTTCAAGGTCGAGGAGACACTGAACGAGCTGATGCACATCGCCATAAAGCTGGACAAGAGCGATCCGCGCATCAAAGCCATCCAGGCAGATATACAGAAGCTATACAACGAGGAGAAACGCGTCTCAGCCATTTCGGACGAGGAGCTGAAGAAGTATGTGGAGAAGTATTTCCTGCTTGAGCCGATAATAGATGAGCACAGCGCAGAAGATATTAATAACCATTTGAACGGGAAGGGGAAGAAATAACTCATTATAGTATTTTGCATTAGCAATCAGACAACATAAGAACCTATACATGTCTGGCAGGAGAAATGCGATAGAACATGGATTACACGGATTGGACGGATTACACGGATGCCCACGGATTAGCAGTATCCGTGTAAATCCGTCCAATTTTTAAGGTTTTCGGCAAAATACGATAAATCTACCGGCGCATGAAAAGCCGGTAAAAGGGGATGAGGATTGAGAACGACAGGCAATTATCGCTCCAATCCAGTCCACTGAACGCTACAGCGTTATTAATACCCGCTGTAAGCAGAGTGAAAGTATTCTTTACATCATCATGCCCGGAGGCATGCCTCCCATTCCGCCCATTCCGCACGGCATTCCGCCTGCGCCGCATGCCTCGCCTCCGCCTGTCGCTGCAAGCACATCGTCTATTCTCAGTATCATGATAGCCGCCTCGGTAGCAGAGCTTATAGCCTGCGTCTTCACTCTGAGGGGTTCGATAACGCCGTTCTCCCACATGTTCTCAACTTCGCCTTTGAACACGTTCAGCCCGCCGTCCTTTTCTCCCCTCTCATGCTGGCTTCTGAGCTCAACAAGCATATCTATGGTATCAAGACCTGCGTTCTCAGCCAGCGTTTTCGGGATTATCTCAAGCGCCTGGGCGAACTTTGCCACAGCAAGCTGTTCTCTCCCTTTCAGCGTGGAGGCATACTCGTTTAACCGCAGCGCCATCTCGACCTCTGGCGACCCTGCGCCAGCCACCAGCTTCTCATCCTCGATAGCAACGCCCACAGCCCTCAGGGCATCCTCGATCGCCCTCTCGGTGCTGTCCACAACATGCTCTGTCCCTCCGCGTATCAGGATAGATACAGCTTTCGGATTGCTGCATTCAGTGATGTAGAGCATCTTATCTTCGCCGTGACCCCGCAGTTCTACAAGCCCTGTGCTCCCTATATCCGAAGCGTCAAAGTCATCAACGCTCGTAATGAGGTTAGCACCTATAGCCCTTGCGATCTTCTCGATGTCATTTTTCTCAACGCGCTCAACCGCAAGGATACCCGCTTTTGCCAGGAAGTGCTGGGCGATATCATCCATACCTAGCTGGCAGAGGACAACGTTCGCACCTGTGTCTTTTATCCTGTCCACGATTCCCTGGACGATCTGCTCCTCCTGGTCAAGGTAATTTGCAAGCTCACCCGGAGTTGAGATCTTTATCTCGGCCTCAAGTTCCATCTTGCTGAACTCAATAGGCCGGGTGATAAGTGCTATCTTCGCATCTACGACCTTATCAGGCATGTGGTGGTGGGCCTTGTTCTTATCAAGCACTATGCCTTTTATCAATTCACTCTCTTCCACGCTCTTTCCGATCTTTTTCTCAACCTTTATATTATTGATATCCACCACTTTCTTTCCGTCTTCATCATCCACAATTGACCTGATAGCTTCAACCACGATACCGGCAAGCTTATCCTTTGAGCCTTCCGCGCCTTTGCCAGTCATTGCGGTTTTCGCTATGTTAAGAAGGGCAGCCTCATCGTTCTCAGTAATGGTATGCGTGATATCAGCCAGGATCTCAACTGCCTTTTCAGCAGCCATCCTGTAGCCGGTACAGATGATCGTGGGGTGCACGCCCTGCTCCAGCAGTTCCTCGGCGCGCTCAAGCAGTTCCCCTGTGAGCACAGCCGCGGTCGTGGTACCGTCCCCGACCTCGTCATCCTGGGTCTTTGCCACCTCGACCAGCATCTTTGCAGCCGGGTGCTCGATGTCCATTTCCTTGAGGATGGTTACGCCGTCGTTCGTTATCGTGATATTCCCGCCGCTCACGAGCATCTTGTCCATTCCCTTTGGTCCGAGCGTGGTCCTCACGGCAGCAGCTACTGCCTTTGCCGCCATGATATTGTTGCTGCGGGCTTCATTTCCCCGCATTCTTTCCGTGCCTTCTCTTAAAATTATAATGGGCTGTCCGCCTAGTTGTGTTGCCATAAATATCATCCTCCGGTTTCGCAAAACAATGTTTGAGGTTCTATATAAAAACACCGGTTGGACTGAGCCCATCCAATAATTAGACAGGATTAACAGGATTAACAGGATAAAATGTAAAAAACCTATCCTGTTAATCCTGTTAATCCTGTCGATTGGCTGAATTTTAACCCTTAAAGACCATACTTAATTT